>ERZ795053.135-NODE-135-length-87444-cov-7.071096_pt1 | contig 87444 bp, 53 predicted proteins | sample MGYA00375137_ERZ795053 | MGnify/ENA primary metagenome ERZ795053 (study PRJEB30182, sample SAMN05720284) | activated sludge metagenome | isolation source: Anaerobic digester | place: Hong Kong | collected 2014-12-17 ...
AACCCGATTTTCCTTCGATCGGAACCGGCCGAGTACTTCTGCTGCGGGGACAACAGCCCGCAAAGCCAGGACTCCCGACTCTGGGTCACGACCAGCCGATTCCTGAAGAGCCGGCCCGATTACCAGCGCGGCACCGTCCCGGCGGACCAACTCATCGGTCGCGCCTTCTTCGTGTACTGGCCGAGTGGTCTGCGCTTCTCAAAGAGCACGATCGGTGTCATTCCGAACGTGGGCCGCATGCGATTCATTCGGTAGTGTCGCGTCGCCGTGGACCGGGGTGATTCACATTCACACACAACTTATGCACACTCAAACGTTTCGCTGTTATTGGACCTCGCGGTTCGGGAGGCGCAAGGGCGGATTTCACACTGGCCGGCGCCGAGTGTTGTGAAAACCCCTCGCGGCGGACAGTGGTTAACTCGTTGTCATTTCCGCTGTTCCGTGAACTCGGTGAATTGATTACATTCTGCCGGACATGAAGAAACCGGCGTCGCTGTGAGTACTCTGGCGAATCGACCTTTTCCACGCCGAAAACCGAGTCGCCACAAGTTATCAACAATGCCTCCACAGGCGGGAATTCGCGAATAATGGCAGCCGCACTTCTACAAGCTCGGGAACTGGTGAAGGCCTACAACGGGCGGACCGTCGTTCGCAAAGTGTCATTTGAGGTCGGCAAGAGCGAAATCGTCGGCCTGTTGGGTCGAAACGGCGCGGGCAAGACGACGAGCTTCCGGATGACGATGGGAATCGTCACCCCCGATGGCGGGAGTGTTACGTTTGCCGGCGAGGATGTGACGAAGCTCCCGATGTACAAGCGCGCCCAGCGCGGAATCGGCTACCTCTCCCAGGAGAACAGCGTCTTCGTTCGGCTGACTGTCGAGAAAAACCTGCTGGCCATCCTCGAGCTCATGCCCGGCATGAACGGGACCGCCCGTCGAAAGCGCGCGCATGAGTTGATGGAGCAGTTCGATCTGCTCAAGAACGCCAAGCAGGAGGCGCGAACCCTCTCCGGTGGTGAACGTCGAAAACTGGAAATCGCCCGGGCGCTCGTGACAAGCCCGCAGATCATTCTTCTGGACGAACCCTTCAGCGGCGTCGACCCGATCGCGGTCCAGGACCTTCAGAAGGAGATCCGCCATCTGCGCGGCGACCTGGGGATCTCGATCCTCGTGACGGACCACAATGTCCGCCAGACACTGGAAGTCACGGATCGAACCTACATCATCCACGAAGGCCAGGTCCTCAAGGAGGGCACGCCGCGCGAACTGATCACGGACCCCGTGGTCCAGGACGCGTATCTCGGCTCGACCTTCGTGGGCAACGAATTCGACCAGCCGGCCGCCTGATTCGCCCTGTCAGCGAAAGTGGGCTCGGGGCGTCATTCGGCGCCGCACAATCATTCCACGAAATAGCAGGCCGGCAGATGGCTCGCGTGTCCCGACTGCCGATCGACGATGGGGGGCGCCCCCAGTCGCCGAAGCAGACCTCGGAGCCGGAGCATCCATCGGTCCATCACAGAACGCGTGCGCCCGCGATGAGAAGGGCTGGAAGTGTTCATCGTTTCCGCTCCTCGGACACCTCGGGGGGAGAGTGGTATCCGGTTCCTGGCGAGGTGTCTGAATCGGCTGCACGGAACGTGCCATCGACCGCAACTCGTTTGGCCGCGTATTGTCATTGCGGCGTCTGGGCAATCCTCCGCAGTTCGATCGCCCCGCATTTCCCCGTGTCCCCAATTTCCGACGAGGGGGAATATGGAAACTACCGATGAAGAGGGGTAAGATTAGAACGATAGAGTGAGCGGCCCGGCATCGTCGTAGGCAGCGGCGTTTACCTGGCAATATTCAGATCATTCCTTTCAGCCTGGCCTCCGGGCCGCGCCCTCACCTTGCTCATACAAGGGGCCGGCCGCGAAAAATCGCGGTCGACAATGACGAATTCGCAATCCGCTTAAGGGTAGGGACGTTTCTCCAGGCGTGACATTGGCCGACGATTCGCAGCGTAGGGCGCTCCGCGCCGACGCCGCCAGCGCCGTCGGCGCGGGTCAGATTCCGTGAAATGACGTTCCGATATTGTTCGGAACGCCGGAAACCAGATTTCCCGTAACGCCTGGCCTGACCAAGTCGCCTGAATCAGTAACGTGTTGCGAGCAATCAGACATTCCGCTCGGCAGGGTGACATGGGCAATCTGCTCGATTCCTTGATGTACGTGCGCGAAGTTGGTGTCGGCGCCGGCACCAAAGTGTCGCTCATGCGCGATGTGCGCGACAACACGGTCTACTGCAAGAAGTCGATCGCGGCCGCCGCCGAAAACTACGACTCGCAGGTGAAGCAGATCAAGCAGGAATACGAGATCGGCCTGGACAACGGCCATCCCGCCCTGCGAACGGCTTACGAGTTCGGAACGATCAAGAAGGGCTTCCGGGCCGTCGAGACCTATAACATTCTTGAGTTCGTCGATGGCGCTCAGCTCGACGTCTATGCCAAGACCGCGACGCAGGCCAAGCTCGTCAAGATCTTCTGGCATGTCGCCGACGGTCTCCAGGAACTCCACAAGCGCGGCTTCGTCCACGCCGACCTCAAGCCGCTGAACATCCTTTGCCGCCGCAACGGCAGACCCACGGTCATCGACTTCGGCCAGGCCTGTCCGATGTACCACAAGAAGCCCCGCATCCAGGGCACACAGGACTACATCGCCAAGGAGCAGGTCAAGAAACTCGCTCTGGACGGCCGCACCGACGTCTTCGGCCTTGGCGCCACGATGCACATGATCTTCCTGGGCCGAACCGTGGAGACGGCGCTGAATCGACTTCAGGTTGGCGGCTCGACCACGATCGATCCCAACTGGCGCGAAGCGGAACGAAATCTCGACCCGGCGCTGCACAAACTGATCAAGGACTGCTGCGCCGAAGAAAGAGAAAATCGGCCGACCAACATGCAGCTGGTCAAGGACCGACTCGAGATGGCGTTTCAGCGGCTTCCGAAGGCCGGCTGACGAGGCGCCGCGCGACGTCGACGCGATCCGCGACGCCGTCACAAATTCAATCCACTGAAAAAACCTGAACTGGCTCCTGAGCCACGCCGATAATTCCCCCGAATCCCGGCGCGTCCTCAGGAGTATCTCGTGTCCCGGCCATCCGCCCTCCGACAATCCGCATTCTGGCTCGGCGTGCTGGCCGTCTTCGTGATCGCCGGCGCCATCCTGGCGAAATCCCCGCGCATCGAGCTCGGATGGAAGTCCAGTCGACGCACGCCGGAGTATCGACGACATGTCCGGAACGCCATGCACGCGGCGACAACGACGGGCGCGATCCACTCCGTCGATCCCAATCGGGGCATCATGCGAATTGACTCATCGAACTGGGAGGATCAGGACGCGGCCATGCGCCAGTCCCTGATTCGACTGGCGGCCCGTTACTTCGAGGTGCAGGGCTGCTCGCGAAAGGTCGTCGTGATGAGCGCCTTCAGCAACGACACGCTCGCCAAATACGACGGCGCCAATCACTTCACTTTCATCGACAGCGACAAGGACTGAGTCTCACTCACCCACTCATTCCTCCAGCGACGCCAGGGCCGACATGACAACCCCCGCCGCCTCGGGCCCCGCTGACACAATCTCACCGTATGGCGCGAGACCATTCTCCGTGGCGTGCGGCAGTTCCGCGTCCCACAGCGACTTCGGGATGAGATAACCGAGCATGTCATTGGCCAGACCGATCACGACCGGTATCGGCGCGGTGTGGATGTCGCGTATCGTCGGTTCGAGCGGCGCATCGGGAAAATCGACACCTTCCGGATGAAGAAACTCCCCCGTCGACAGCTCCGGCATGAGCATCCCGGGCGCCGCGAAGAACTCGAGCGGCCCGACACGAACCAGGCCGACCTCGCTCGGAACGCGATCGACGCGAATCCCGCGATCCACAAAGCACGCCCGCATGGCCAGGTTCAACAGGGGATTCTCAATCACGATCTCCGTCGAGCGACTCGCGGCGCGCAGTTCGACGGGCGCTGCGGTCTCCTCCCCGACGGCGGCCAGCATCCGCTGCGCCTGTCGCGCCAGCGTCAGACCGTAGGCCTGCGCCGCGGCGTGCGCCGGATTCGGCGTGCCGCCTTCGAGTGACTTCGGCGCATTGGCGGGCGTGATCCTGCCGCCCAGCGCGCCGTTGAAAAACACGCAGACGCCGCCGGTCGCCTCGACGTCGATCCCGCCGACACTCGCGCCACGTTCAATCGCGTCACGCAACCAGTATGGAAAATCCCCCGAAATATCGAAGTTGAAACTGGGAATCAGAATCGGATGCGACGCGTAATGGACGCTCGTGACGATCGGCTCGCCCGTGACGGCGTCCTCGGCCCGCCACACGGTCAGCGAATCGTCGATGACCTCGGGTTCACGTGTGTCGCGGCTCAGCCTCGGCGAGCCACTGTTTCCCGTGGCGACGATCAGCGTCGCGTCACGCGCATTGTCGGCGGCGCGAATGACCGCCTCCGCGACGCGCTCGCGCATCATCGCGACATAAGGCGATACGGCGCACAATGGGTCCGGCGACCAGAAGCCGATGACGTCGGGAGCGTTGTGGGTATGCGTCGCCGCGACGATGACGTAGTCCATGTCGATCGCCGCCGCGATCGACTCGCGAATCCGAACGACATCGTCATAGTTGATCCCGATCAGGTCGAGCGATACGAGGGCGACGCGAACGTCATCGTTCTCGATCACGATCGCCCGCGCCGTCAGATCGTCATGGACCCCAAGCGACACGCGATACGGAAGCCCCCCCGCGAGGTAGACGGGAAACTCCGGCGTGATTGACACGACGGCCACGCCCACGCGCAACGTCTCGCGCCCCGCGCTGGACACATTCACGTCCAGCGATGAGACGATCGGCAGGTCACACGACACCGTCGCCAGGAATACGAGACTCAGCAACGACATTGCCATGACGCCGGCGGCGCCCTGTGGAAGTCGGCCAGTGTCAAAGCGTCGCCCGCACATGCGGGGCGTATTATGCCACGACCGCCTCCGTCAGCGAGCATTTTTGCGGCGCCGGAACATGCGCTAGGCCGCGCCGAGCCTCCGGCGTAGGTACTGATAGAGGTTTTCCACAGTCAGAAGCCGCCGAAGCGATTCGACTTCGGGATCGCGACGCACATCGTTCAGATCGATAAAGGGAAGCGCCTCACCGATTTTCTCAATCGCGGCGGGCGTGAGGCGGCGATGCTCGTCCATGTCCAGGTCATCGGGGGCGACCATCTTCTGAAAGTCGATGCGCCGGCCGAATCGCTTCTCGGCCAGAAATGTCAGTTCCAGAACATCAATCGACTCACCGCCAAGGTCCTCGAAGAACCTCGCGTTCGGCGCGAGATCCTCCGACTCGACCTGCAGCACTTCAATCAGCATCTCATCGAGCGCTTCACGAATCTGTTCGTCATTCCACATCCTGATCCTCCTTACTTCCCAATCGAACGTGTATCGCCCGAGCCGCCGGTTCGCGCATCCAGACGCGCAACGATGTCGTTGGCGATTGCCGCGTAGTCCTCTTCAACGAATTGCGCGTAGACCGCCGTGACCATCGGGTGCGCATGGCCCAGTTGCCGCTGTACGAACAGCAGGTTGGATCCCGACATCATGTACGACAGGTAACCGCAGGTATGTCTCAGCAACTGAACGCTTGCCCGCTCCCCGAACCCGTGACGCTCCAGGATCTTTGACACACGACGATACAACGTCGGTCGCGTCAGCGGGCGACTTCGTTCGTTCAGGATGAGGGCCTTGTCCAGATCCGTCGCCGTCCAGTCCGCCGGAAGTCGCCGGACGCGAATCCGCTCGACGTACAATCGAATCAGATCGCTCACGTGCGAGGGCACGAACACTTCCCGCCGTCGCGCCTGCTTACCAATGACCATCAGCGACGATCGCCCCGTTCCCACGATCGTGTCCGCGACACAGAGTCGACAGAACTCCGACGTCTGCAGACCGGAGAAGAGCAGGCACTCGATGATCAATTGATCAACGATGTGCGCCGGGTCCGGAAACGAACGCCCGAGCCCGTCGCCGCGAACCGCATCCAGGAGGCGTCGGATTTCGTCGAGCCCCAGAAACATCCGGCGATCCAGCGTCCATGGGGTCCTGCTGTATGATTCATTACTCATCTGTGATGATACACTATGCGAATTACAGTGATGTGTAAAGGGATTTCACCGGAACTCAAAGACAAGCACGCAAGTCGCTTCCAAATATGCATTTACATACACAACATCAGCGACCCGTCGACCGGCCGTCAAGGAAGGCTGCCGCAAGCGCATGGCGAACGGGAACCCTCGGCGCTCGGACGCCGACTCAGGGTTGTGGCTGTCGCCCCATCCGCCGCGTCCGGCCCGAAAGCGCGCTGCGCGGGGAACGATCCATTGAGAAGTGAGCCGGTATAATGGCGCAGCATTCGTGTTGCGCCGCCGTCGACGCTTGCCGAAAAACCGCCGAAGGAGTCTCCATGTTCCGTCGAATATTCGGAATCTCGCTACTCGCCTGCATCGCGGCCGCGCCCGCATCCGCACAACAGACTCAGGAGATCGCCAAACTCCTGGAAAAAGGCGCCGAGCTCATCAAGGGCCTCCCTGAGATCCCCGCAGATCTCGACACGGAGGCCTACTACAAGGTCGAGCAGAAGGACACGCCGATCGGCTGGTTCCAGGTCAGGCTGGATACCGTCACCAAGTCCGGCGAACGCTTCTATCGATATCGATCCCGCTTCGGATTCAATGGCGTCAATGTCGGCTGGTCCGAGGGTGAAATGATGGTCATCATGGATCGCTACTGGAAGCCGGTTGAAGTGCGCAATCGGATGCACGAGATCACACCGCAGGGTGGCAAGCGCGATATCAAGGATCGGGCCCGCATCAAGAGCGGCAAGTTCCAGCGACGGATCTTCGACGGTCGGCAGACACAGAAGTACCTGTTTGAATACAAGGACGTCAACGCGGTCTTCATGGCCGAACCTCTCCTGGGAGATCTGAAGCTCGATCCGGGCGATAAGTTCGCGCTCACGACCTACGACGTGAGAACCGGCGCTTTCAACACAACCATCTACGAGGTGGACAAGAAGAAGGACGGTCGCACGAAGGTCAAGACGGACTTCCAGTTCGCCGTTGTGGATCCGAGCAAGACGGACAATATCGAAGTCATCCAGGAAACGCCGCCGCCCGAGGACCCGAACAAGAAGGAAGAAGAACTGACGGCGGAAGAGAAGGAGGCGCGGGAGCCCTACTTCCTGATCGACCCCGACAAGTTCCTTCGGTTCAGGAACGCGCCCGGCAGCGGCATCACGGTCCGCCGATCCGACCGCGAGCGTGTCGAGCAGATTCAGGAATCGCTGAAGATCACAGAGAAGGACATCCCGACATCATAGACGCACGACCATGACGTCCGCCCGCGCGCCATCGCGATCGACGCGACGAAGCAGGGGAGCGATCGTCGCCGGCGCGATCCTCTCGCTTTCCCTGGCCGACCACAGCGGGCTGCTGGGCCGCCATACTGGTGACCTTGCCAGATATGACGGAATCGTGGCGACTGTCGTCCACGTGGCGGACGGCGACACGTTCGATATCGACATCCCCGATCACAACGCCAGCGTGACGCGCATCCGCCTGTGGGGCGTCGACTGCCCTGAAATCGCTCACGGGAGCGGACCGACTGACGCGTGGTTCGGGCGGGAGGCGGCCGACTTTGCGCAGGAGCACCTCGAAGGCCGGCGCGTCCGCATTGCGCTCGATCCGAATCGGCGTACGCGCGGAAAGTATGGCCGCCTTCTGGCGTTTGTGTACTTTGAGGACACGGGCGAGATGTTCAACGAGGCGCTGTTGCGTGAGGGTCTCGCCTACGCCGATCGGCGCTTTGATCACATCTTCGAACTGCGATTTCGTGATCTTGAGAAACGCGCGGCGACGGCGCGGCGCGGACTGTGGGACAGCGTCACGACGGAACGGATGCCGGCGTGGCGACAGCGCATGCAGAGCGCCGGTTTCATTCGAAGCCGCTGAACAGCCGGCCGACCGCTACCCGCCGACGGGGGCTTCGGCGTATTTGCGCATGTATTCCTCGACGCGTTCGACTTCCCGGGCGCTGCCGACAATCAGCGGTGTTCGCTCGTGCAGCGACGTCGGCTGTTTGTCGAGAATGCGCACCTGGCCGTCCGTCGCCTTGCCGCCCGCCTGTTCGGCGAGAAACGCGATGGGATCCGCCTCGTAGAGGAGTCGCAGTTTGCCGGAGGGCGATTTGGCCGTCGGCGGATAGAGAAAGATGCCGCCGCGAAGCAGCGTGCGATGGAAGTCGGCGACGAGCGAGCCGATGTAGCGCGCCGTATAGGGACCGGCCTCTTCGCTCTTGCACCACTTCAGGTATTCCTGAATGCCGCGCGGGAAGGAGTTCCAGTTGCCTTCGTTGACGCTGAACATCTTGCCGCGTTCGGGCATTCGCACGTTTTCCTGCGCGAGAATGAACCCGCCGACTGTCGGATCGAGCGTGAACATGTGCACGCCTTCGCCCGTCGTGTAGGTCAGAACCGTGCTCGAACCGTAGACGATGTAGCCGGCGGCGAGCTGCCGATGCCCCGGCTGGAGCACGTCACTCATCGGATCGTCGCCGTTGAAGTTACTCGTGTCGCGTTCGAAGATCGCGAAGATCGTACCGACGGAGACGTTGACATCGATGTTGCTGGAGCCGTCGAGCGGATCGAAAATCACGACGTATTTTCCGTTGGAGCCGCTCATCACTTTCGGATGATCGAGTTCCTCCGACGCGAGAATGCCGACGTTGCCGCGATAGCCAAGACACTGTTCGATCGTCTTGTTGGCGAGAATATCCAGCTTCTGCTGCTGTTCGCCGTGGACGTTGATATCGCCCGCCTCCCCCAGCACTTCCAGGATACCCGCGCGTCGCACTTTGGCGGAGATGATCCGAGCCGCCAGCGTGATGCCGGAAAGGAGCCAGCTGAAGGACCCCGTGGCTGTCGGATGGCTCCGCTGCTGGCCGAGAATGTGCTCCTCAATCGTGACGAAGTTCTTCTGGCCGCTGAGATGCATATCGTTGGACACGAGTCCCTCCTGAATCGGGCGCCGATGGATCCGTCGGCGATGGCCTTCGGAAAGCCTTCATCCTACATGTTTGTCACATTTATCCCAAGCGCTCCCGGACGAAGAATCTGCGACAAAACCCTCGTCAATCGTCGCGTTCATCCGACATTGCGTGACCGGGCGTTCCGTGCGAATCGCGACAGCGTCAACAGGCTGCAACGGCGCCACGTATCGGCCGCGAACCGGCCATCGCGGCGGGCGATTGGAAAAACGTTTTACGACGCGGCGATCTGGCGCTGACGCTCGAGTTTCCGCAGATCCTCAACGACTGGCGTCAACATCCCGGCGCTGATCTTTTCCAGCGAGTAGTTCTGATTGGTTCGATGGTCGGTACAGCGATTCTGCGGGTAGTTGTAGGTCCGAATTCGCTGACTGCGATCCCCCGAGCCGATCATCGTTTTGCGGGCGCTGTCGCGCTTGTTTCGCTCGATCGATTCGAAGTGATCCTTGATGCGGCTGGCGAGAATTCGCCGCGCCTTGGCCCGGTTCTTGTGCTGGCTCTTTTCGTCGCGCATCGAGACGGTAATCCCCGTCGGAACGTGCTCGAGCTTGACGGCGCTTTCCACTTTGTTGACGTTCTGACCGCCGGGGCCACCCGCCCGGCTGACATGCTCGAGGACATCCTTGCTCCAGTTGATGTCGACATCCGTCTCTTCAACCTCGGGCAGGACCGCGACTGTCGCGGCCGACGTGTGAATGCGCCCCTGTGTCTCCGTGACGGGGACGCGCTGCACGCGATGGCCACCCGCTTCGTAGCCGAACCACGTGAAGACGCCGGGGCCTTTGACGTTGAACATCACTTCCTTGTAGCCGCCATGGTCCGACGGCGACGCGTCGAGCAGTTCCGCCTTGAACCCTCGAATCGACGCAAAGCGCGTGTAGATGTCGTAGAGATCCGCCGCGAAGATCGCCGCTTCGTCACCACCCGTTCCGGCGCGGATTTCCACAATGACGCAGGAGACATGGGCGTCGTCACCCACGATCAGGCTGTCGATCAGCCCCTCCATGATGCCGTCACGTTTCTCGATGAGATCGGGCAGTTCGAGCTCGGCCAGTTCCTTCAGTTCAGCGTCGCCGGCGGGATCGTCGATGATCGATTCCGCCTCTTCGATCTGCGAGTTGAGCTTCTTGTACTCCCGATAGGGATCGTACATATCCCGGAGGCTGGCGTGCTCCATCGACAGCTTGACGAGCCGCGTCGAATCCGCGGCGACTTCCGGCGTCCCCATCAGCGCCGTGATCTCGTCATAGCGCACGATGATCTGATCCAGCTTTTTGAGGAACTCGGGCGTCAGCAGCGTCTCAGACATGGCGTCTCTCAATTCGCTCGAATCGTTCGTCGCAGGCGATCCATCGCCCCCGGCGCGTCACACGAATGGCCGACTCGCGCCACTGCGTGAACGAAAACACGCCGCGGTTTCCATGCGAGTTGCGGCGCATCGAAACCACGGCGTGTCGATTGTACTGTGTTGTCGCTAGCCCTTGGCCGGCGTCTTGCCCTTGAAGTAGTTCGATCCGAACTTCTTCTGGAACTTCTCAACGCGGCCCGCCGTATCGACGAACTTCTGCGTGCCCGTGAAGAATGGATGACAGCCCGAGCAGATTTCCACGGTGATCTTCTGAACCGTGCTGCCGGTCTGGAACGTGTTCCCACAACCGCACGTCACGGTGCAGTCTTCGTGGTACTTGGGATGAATGCCTTCCTTCATAGTATCCGCCTCGCAGTTGCGGCCATGCCGCCGGATGAATCGAGCCCCACATGATAGCCGCTTTCCGCCGTCCTTCAAGACCAGCAGGAGGAATCCTCGCCAGACCGGCCGCTCTTCCGCCCACGTGGCGGCCGTTCGCACGCGATGTCCATTCTCCATTGCGGGACAACGCCGCCCGAGAAAAATCATAACCATTGCTCCCGCACACACTTACACCCAGCGGCGTCTCACTGAGCAACGTCATATAATCTGCGTGATGACCAGCACGCCCCGCATCGAGGACCGCATCGAGTTCACGTCGCGCAAGTTCCGCGTCGCCCGTCGCACTGTCACGACGAACGACGGCCAGCCGCACGATGTCCACGTCATCCGCCATCCGGGGGCCGTGGTCATCCTGCCGGTCCTGGATGAGGATCAGATTGTCCTGATCCGGAACCATCGGGCGACGCTCGAAAAGATACTGTGGGAACTACCGGCGGGCACACTCGACAAACCCGGCGAGGCCCCCGAGATCGCGGCGGCGCGGGAATTGGAGGAGGAGGCGGGTTATCAGGCCGATAAACTGCGGTGGCTCTGCGAGATGCACCCATCGCCCGGTGTGATGGACGAACGAATCATCGCCTACGTCGCGTCGGGGCTGACGAAGACGAGCCAGCGACTCGAACCGGCGGAGCGGATCGAAGTAGAGATCGTATCGGCGGACCAGGCGTTGCGCATGGCGACGGACGGGACGATCACGGACGCCAAGACGCTGGTCGCGCTGTTTCGATGGGATCATGAGCGAAGGAAGGATTGAATGAGCTGGGAGAACAGAGACTACGCCAGCGGCGATCCATCGCGACGCGCCGACGGCTTCGGCGGCCTGGGCCACGGTACCGGCGGACGATTTGCCGACAACCCGCTGAACTGGTCACCGACGATCGGACACTTCTTTCGCATCCGCGTCCGCATCCATATCACGTTGATCCTGTTCATCCTGTTCGAGTCGATGCGGAATTTCGGGTTCGCCACACTCCACATGAGTGTCGTGCTCTTTGCATCCATCCTGCTGCACGAATTCGGACATTGCTTTGCAGCGAGATGGGTCGGCGGAAGCGCTGATGATATCCTCATGTGGCCCCTTGGCGGCCTGGCTTCGGTCGACGCGCCTCGGCGGCCGAAGGAACAGTTCATCACTGTCGTCTGCGGACCGCTGGTCACGCTCGGGCTGATCATCATCTCCACGATCGGGCTGTACGCGATGGGCGCTCGTATCGAGGGCTCAGGCGGCTTCCCGTACTTTCGTTTCATTCCGGGATTCACCGAACTTCCATCGCAACTCACACTATTCGTTTACTCGACGCTCAACCTGGTGTTCGCCATCAATTCCTTCCTGTTCATCTTCAACCTGCTTCCGATGTATCCGATGGACGGCGGACGAATGATGCACTGCGCTTTATGGAAACCTCTCGGGTTTCACAAGGCGTCCACGATCACATGCACGATTGGCATGGTTGTCGCCGTGCTAGTGGGGCTGTACGCGATGATGGTCCAACAGTACATGCTGCTGGCGATCGCCTTGATGGGTTACCTCTCCTGTTTCCAGGAACGGCAGATGGTCAAGGCCGGATTCTCGCAGGAAGACAGCTACGGGGGCTACGACTTCTCCGGCGGATACTCAACGATGGATTCGCCGGAAAGACCTCGCAAGCCCGGCTTCTTCGCCAAGTGGAAGCAGAAGAAGCAACAGGGCAAGTGGCGTCAGCAGCGCGAGCGCGAGGCGGCGGTACAGGAGCAGGTCGACGGCATTCTCGACAAGGTGAAGCGCGAGGGCATCGGCAGCCTGTCTAACAAAGAGAAGAAGCTGCTCGAAGAGGCGACGCGCCGACAGAACGCCGCAGATCGACGTCATGGGGTGTAGAGAGTCCGGCGCCAACTGAGCCAGGCTACCCCGTACCGAGCCACGCGCATCAGCAAGTGGCCGGGCGACTTGCGACACACCACGCGAATTCAGCACGACCCGCTGCGACTTCCGCGCCATCGGACATTACGCGAAGATTCGGATTTGTGCGCTTTGCTGGGCTGCGCTGGCCTGCTCCCCTGCGGGTCGCAGTTCGGATTAGACCTATGACTTGCTGGCGGTTGCCGGGTTGGGTGTGATGGATTCACCCCTGGTGGGTTCGCGCGGGGCGGCCTTGGCGGCCTGCGCCTCGGCCACGCTGGATGTCTCCCCGGCGGTCGACGCTTCATCAACAACACCCGCCACAGTCACGTCGGCCGCCTTCGGGCCGAATCGTTCAATGACCTGATCGTCGGTGAACCGCGCCGTGGCGAACATTTCGTGATAGGTCTCGGGGAAGTTGTCCATGCCCTCGACACCGATTCTGTCGGGCCAGACGCCCTTCTCGTAATAGGCTGTGCCGAAGAGCCAGTCCCAGATCGACAGGATCGAGCCGTAGTTCGCCAGCTGGCCCTTGGCCTCCACGGAGTGATGCCACCAGTGCAGTTCGGCGGAGTTGAAGATGTAGTTCAGTCTGCCGATGTGGGTGCGAACATTCGCGTGATGCCAGAAGCCCTTGAGGATGTCGACCGTCGAGTAGAGCACGATGACGGACTTGTCGCAGTGCATGAAGTGGAACGGCAGCACGATGAAGCCGTATTTGAAAGTCGCCTCGAAGAGGTGAACGCGGAAGGTGCTCATGGCGTCCATCTGCGTGACGGTGTGATGCACCCGATGGAATCGCCAGAGGAAATTCGATTCGTGATGCCAGCGATGCATCCAGTAGCGCGCGAAGTCGTTCACGAGCAGAAAGACGAGGCCCTGGACGACCCACGGCCACGTGGACATGCCGCCATCCACGAGGACGGGGAATTCCATGATGATGCAGTAGATGATCATCTTCGTGAGAGCGTACATCACGGGACCTTCGACGATGCTCGCCGTGAAGTCCGCGAGATAGCCCTTGCGCGTGGGGCCCGTCGTGTAGGCGGGACAGACGGGTGGATAGATGCGTTCGAGAATGTGGAACGTGATCAGGCCCGTGAAGAACACGATCGACATCGTCACGACGGACGGCAGCCACTCAATGAAATGCTTGATGTCCAGCAGGAGTTCCACGACTCAACCTCTGACTCGTCTCTGGCGGGATCCCTGAACGCGCCGGCAATCGAATCGCCGCCCGCCAGATCGGTATTGTAACGCCCGTTCCGGGCCCGCATTCAAGTTTCCACCGCAAGCCGCAGTCCGCAGGTCCTTCTGCGGGCTAGTCTTTCGCGGCGACACCGTATTTTTCGGCCAGTTCGCTGGACATCCCCGCCTGGGCGTCCGTATCCCAGGGCCGCATCCCTCGCACCAGCTCGGGATCGAGCTCGGACACGATACAGGTCCGCTTACCGTTGGGCGTCATCGGCACGCTATCGACTTTGACGGCGTTGACTGTGACGCCGGCGCCGAACCGTTCCCGGATGACATTCATGCCACCTTCCAGGGCGGCCGCGTTGAAATCATCCTCAGGCACGTATTCATAGGTCAGCCGATCCGGGGCGTGCTGGATGATGCGCCACTCCTTCACGGGGCTGCCGCCGACGTGATCAAAAATATGGTACAGGTAGTGCGGCGACACGAGTTCACCCGACGGCGTCGGCAGGAAGTCGTTGATGCGGCCCTGCACGGCGTTCATCAGCGGGAACCGAATGCCGCAATCGCACGTTTCGTTCGAAAACGATGCCACATCCCGCAGGCGATATCGAATCAGCGGGAGCGAGTAGCCGTGGAGCGTCGTGCAGACGACCTGCCCGGATTCCCCCCTGGGGACGGGATTCCCCTCGGCGTCGACGATCTCCACCAGCATGCGATCGGCGTCGATGTGATAGGCGCCCCGTTTGCACTGCCAGGCGATCGCGCCGAGCTCGACGGCGCCGTACAAGTCCCGTGGCTCCGTCTGGAAGGCGTCCCGCATGGCCTGGCGCATCTGCGGCATGAGCGTGGCGCCGGTTGGCGCGAGCAGCTTCAGCGGAAACGTCTGGCCGCGGCGGAGCAGCTCTCTGGCGAGCAGGTAGAGACCGCCGGTCTGCCCCATCAGGTTGCGCGCGTTGAATTCGCGCAGCGTCTGGATCTGCTGGTCGAGCGAATCCTTCGGGAAGATATGCCGCGTCTGGGCGACGAGGCTGATGAATCGCCCCTTCTTCTTCGAGAGCCAGGTGCTGGCCATCGTGACGGAGTGCTGCCAGGGGCGGGCGCCGTTGTAGAAAAGCGATCGCAGGTAGCTGCGGCGAACGAGTCGCATCTCTCGCGTCGTGCGCCGCATCGTGATGGCGCGCCCCGACGTGCCGCTCGTGCTCATCTCGTCGAGACCGGCCGGATCGAGTTGGCGGTCAACGGCGTCATTGCCGGCGGCGACGATGCTCTCCTTGTCCGTCATCGGCAGACGCGGCATGTCGCCCGTGCCGCCGATGTCGTCCGGCTTCACGCCCGCCGCGTCCCAGAGCGATCGATAGAACGGAACGTGCTCATGGGCGTGGCGAAGAATACGACGCAGCTGGGCTTCACGATCCCGGGCCAGCGACTCGGGTCGCTGACGCGGCGCGCCGAACAGCATCTTGTACAGGCCGGGTAGGTAGGGTTCGCTCATGGGCTTCCGACGTTGGTCTGCGGCGAGCCGGCGCCCGCTCATGCAGGAATAGACTCAGTTGCTGACGGCGGCGCCGGGGCGATCGAGACGAACGTTCTCGCCGATGCCCGGATAGGCCAGGTAGCGCGTCATGTCGATCATCGCACGGAAGTGGCTGGGAAAGACGGGCGGTCCGGCCTGTTCGACCTCAACCGCTTCCGCCGGTTCCGACCGCTCCGTCGTATCGACTTCGAACGCCTTAACGAGATGACGATGCGGCATCTGCGGATACTTGTGATGCATGCCGTGCGTTGCAATATGAAAGCTGGTGTAGCTGAAGGCCTTGCCGATTGGGTCCTTCGTGATCACAGTCCTCGCGCCAAGCATTGGATCGCCATTCGGCAGGCCGAGGTGCTCTGTCAGCTTGCGGACCGTCTGCACGATACCGGTCAGGAACGCGGGGATCAGGTAGATCTTCGCGAAGAGGAGCCAGGCGCTGTTGGCGATGACGACGCCCCAGACAGTCCCCCAGAAGACGACGATGATGGCGTACTCCATCCAGATTCGTCGACGAAAACCGGGATCCTTGATGGGCGAATGGGCCACAAAAAAGATTCGCCCATAGATGTACGCGCCGACCCACACGCCGAAGAGGATGTCGAAGAACAGGAAGATCCGGCGGAATCGAAGCGACTTGTTCGGATCGCAGTAGGGCCAGAGTTCCCAGTCCTCGGGCTCGTTCATGCGATTGTGATGGCGAATGTGAACCTGTCGATAGACGTTGAACGGCACACCGAGCAGCGTGCCGACGATCATGCCGTTGCGGATGTTGTGCCACTTCCCCTTGTAGAGCGTGTAGTGAACGTCTTCGTGGAAGATCGTTGTCCAGCAATGCTGAAAATACACGAGGGCCACGATGACGCAGGAGACCCACAACCAGTGGTCGGTGGGAAAACCTGAGGCCAGCGATGCGACCGCCAGCGCCACGGCCGACAGGTTAAGCAGCATTGGTACCAGATTACTCTCGGGCTCCTTGTGCAGGGCCCGAATCTCAGCGGTCGCCATGGTGAACGAACCTCCCAATCCCTTGTGCGACATTATGCTGCGCAACGGCGAGGCGACACAGCGTGGCGAATCAGCCGCGGGGCGATCAACCCCAATAGTATCCGTCGCGAAGCTATGTCAGGCAAGCCGCCCCCCCGTCGAATGACGGATCGCCCATGGCGGATCAGACACGCGGCGCCCCCTCAGGTTGGCCCGCCACGGCCGAATTGTCCGCTCTGCAGACGCGTGATACCTTTCGCCCCATGTTCAGCGATACCTACCGCGAATTGAGCAACCTCATGCGTCGCGCCATCATCGGGCGGGTCCGCACATTACGCCGCCCCCGACTTCGGTTCGGCCCCCGACACCGCAGCACATTCGCCCTGACGTGCATCGCGCTTTCGGCAGTCTTTGCGCAGGCCGCCTGCCTGAATGAGCGCTCGTTCCCATTTCGGACGGAACGACTCATTCGCGTCAGCGATTCCGGCGGCGACAACGGAGCGCGACCGACGGCGCGGGCGTGGCTGGTTCAGACGCATGCGCGCCTGCGGTCGCTGGTCCCCGCGTCGGGTTACGAACCCCTGCTGACCGAGGATCTGACGACACCGGACGGCCGCGCCGTCGACGTGTTCGACTACTTCGACAAGGACCCCGCGTATCTGCATACGGCGATCGGTAATCTCAGCGGACTGACGGCGACGGCACAGGTCACGGGCGATACCGAAGCGATCGAGATTCCGGCGCCGGCGTGGCCGGGGTTCGACGACGTCTGGATCGACGTCCAGCCCGGCGTGTCGATCTCGGGGCGGCTCGGACTCGCCACGAAGGACGGCGAACCCATCGACGCGGACTGCATCGTCCTGTTGCCGGGTCTGCTGGGCGACAATATCCGCGTGCGGACACGAGACATCTGCATGGGCCTGCGCGACGCGGGCTTCCACACGCTCGCCCTGGAGTTCCGCGGCCACGGTCAGGCGGAGGCGAAGTACCCCTCCGTTCCCTACAACTTCAGCGTGATGGAGACGCCGGACCTGATGGTCGTCTCCGAGTGGCTGCAGGCGAAGCCGCACGTGCGGCGGACGGGGCTGATCGGGTTCAGCTGGAGCGCGAACACGGCGCTGCTGGCGGCATGGGAAGATGGTCGTACCCCCAGCGATCCGATGGTGTCGGCCGAGCTGGCGAAACGACAGACGCCATTCGATCGCAATCGACGCCACTTTGAAGCGGGCGTGATCGCCGTCTCGCCAACACTCGAATTCGAGCAGATTCTCGATCGCCTGGAAACGCCGCACGCCTTTTCGGAGAACCCATGCCTGTCGAGCCTTCAGGGGACAGTCGCGCATCGCATCGAGCGAAAGCAACACGGCCCCCCGTCGGGCAGCCTGCGAAAGCTGATCGCGTATGAGTTCGCGAAGTCCCGCCTGAATTACGAAGGATCTGTCGCCGACGGTCTGACCTATCTGCGTCTGGCGCCCTACAAGGATCTGCCCTACGAACCGAAGCTCGAATGGGCGCGGGTTCCCGTGCTGATCATCCACAGCGCCAACGACCCGCTGGCTTACGCGCAGGAGGTTGCGCAGTGCTTCGCGGACACACACAACCCGAACGTCGCGTGCGTCATGCTGCACGGCGGCGGCCACGACGGGTTCGCGTCCTATTGCAGGGATTATCTCTACAGCCTGTTCATCAACTTCTTCGACGCCGAGCGCGGTCCGAAGGCGACGCCGTATCAGAGCGGCTATCGACGGCGTGCGAAGATCAACGTGATTTCCTGTCCGAACTGCGCGCAGCATTCACGAACTCGATGATCTTTCCGAGATCGTAGGCGCGGACGTCTGCGTCATCGTTCACGGCGAACATCGCTCCCCTGAGGTGCGAATTGAAGCCGCCTTCAAAGATGCAGATGCCGTCCGTGTTGGCGATGGACGGATCGCCTGTAAACGACGTGATGTACGCAAGCGACTGACGATCGAAGGCGTGCCAGATCGTGATCTTCGCGCGCTGGTCCGTCAACAGAACGAAGTCCTCGCCAACAGCGTCCTTCGGCGCGCCATACAGCTCCGAGGGCTTTACGATAACGATCCCCTCGGGATCGCCGACAACGATGCCATCGCCGAACGTCTCGCCCGTGAACTTCCCCTCCAGGTCGTACACCTTGACGTTGTGCTGCGACCGCTCTTCGTCGCACAGCAGTACGCGATTGAATCTGTCGTCCACGACGATCGACTCGGCCTTGTGAATGCGGCCGGGCCCCGCATCGCCGAATCGTCGGACCAGCTCACTCTTCACTTCACCCGAAATCAGCGTCAGTCGAAAGACACTGACCGTCTCTTCCGCCGGGCAGTCCGTGTCCGTTACAAACAGCAACGGCTCCTCCTCCGAATACGAGACGGCGGCGCCATACGGACGATGCAGGACGCCGGCGCCGATGATGGCGATCGGCGCATATCGATCGCCCGTCAGCAACTGAACCCGCGCGCCGTCGCGCTCGACCACCGCCAGCGTCGTGGCGAGCGACCGGAAATCGATCCTGCCCCGATTCACCGCCGGATTCGAACTGGCTGCTGTGTTCATGTTGACGGTGACGATTCCATTGGGTCGCCTGAACTCGCCGGGACCGTCGCCGGACTTCCCGACCCGCATGACGAACTGACCTGACGCCGCGTCGAAAACATCAAGTCGATCCCCCCACTTGGCAGTCGCCAGCACGCGCACCCGTCCGCCGTGCGGGTGGCGGATCGCCGTGAGCGAGTCGGTATTCGCGTACTCGACACCTGTCGATTTCCACATTTGTTGGATTTTCGCAACATCCGGAATCCGCGTCCGCCGAACCAGATAGACCGCCAACGCGATGGCGGCGACGACCGCGATCAGAGTGATCCAGAGCCGGATGGAGCGTTCCGCCGCCTCAATTACGCTGGATTCGTCGGAGTGCAATTCACATCCCCCCTGAAAATGAAAGACAGACCGCGAATTTGTTAGGCGCGGCCACAGCCCAGTGTTTATAATGCGCGAATTCGCACGGAGCGAACCCATGTCGTCCGACTTCGAATTCAGAAAACAGAATATGGAATCCGCGGCGCCCGGGGGCCATTCGCGGCGTGTGCCGCCATTTCACGTGGTCCTCCTGGACGACAACGAACACACGTACGAATACGTCATCGACATGCTGCGGCGCGTCTTCGGCTACACGACGGAAACGGCCCTGCAACTGGCCGCCACGATCGGTCGCGAAGGCCGTGTCATCGTTGACACAACAACATTCGAGCGCGCGGAGTTCAAACGCAATCAGATCCACGACTTCGGTCCCGACTTCCGCATTCCGCGGAGCAAGGGCGCCATGTGCGCCATCATCAAGCCCGCCAGCTGCTGAGCCACGTTCATCGCGTTTGCCCGGACGCCATGACCGCGGGATCATTGTAGGCGCTCCCCGCGCCATTACAGAAGCCGCTGTACGGCCGACGCCTTGAAGAAGGCGTACACATCGCCGCCTTCGCGCAGTGACAGCTCGCGGAGCGTCTCGTAGCCGACTTCCGAGTAGATCTCTGCGCCGATGTCGATCTCAACGACGGCCATGGCCTCCGTTTTTTCAATTCGCCGAACGCGACCTTTGTAGATATTCCGCGCCGACACGCGGCGCGGCGCCTCGGCGCTCAGCACAACATCCCGGGCGAAGACGGCCAGCGCGCAGGGCGACGCCAGGTCTGACGGCGTTGACCCGCCGAGCGCCACAATTCGCGTCCCCGTCTCTGTCTCAAACACGCTGGTCCTGGACGCCTCGTCCGATTCAACAAGTCGGGCCTCGACGATGCTCCTGAGCTCCGCCAGTTCACGCTGCGTCGCACAGGCGGTCACGCTCAGCGTCGATGCGGCGTCGCCGGCGTGCACGATTCGCCCCTCGGCGACGCCGATCGCGCGCTGACAGATATGCATGACATCACTCGGCGAATGCGAGACGTAGATTGCCGGCACAGCGGTCCGCTGAAGCGCCCGACGCAGATAGACGAGAACGCGGCCCGCGGTCACGCCATCCAGCCCCGTCAGCGGCTCATCCAGCAGGAGCAGGCGCGGATCGCTCAACAGTGCGCGACCGATGGCGATTCGCCGTTGTTCACCGCCCGACGCCTCCGCGGGCGATCGATCAAGCAGATGATCGACGCCCAGCTCCCGCGCCATCAGGCGCAGCGAATCCGCGCCCTGACGCTTCTTCATTCCATACGCGAGATTGTCGCGCACACTGAGGTGATCAAAGAGCAGACCCTCCTGGAAGACGTAACCCACATCGCGCCGCCGCAGCGCCCGTCGAACGCCCGATTCGGAATCGAACCAGACGTCGCCGTCCATCTCAATCCGCCCGGAATCGGGCTGATCCACGCCGGCAATGCAGTTGAGAAGCGTCGTCTTGCCGCCGCCCGAAGGACCCACGACACCCAGCGCGCGAACGTCGTCCGGCAGATCGAAGGCGACTTTCAGTTCGAAGTCGCCGCGGCGTCGGGAAATATCAACGCGGAGCATGACGAGTGTCTCTCCTGGAGTCAGCAATGCTCGCCGTCAGATCGCGAGACGATACCACGACGCCGGCGCCCACGCGAAACCGCCCGCCGGCCACGCTAGGGCGCGACAGTCGCCGTGGCCGCGTCCGCCGGCGCGACGCGGTAGATCTTGTCGCCGACCCGCGTCATTCGCGGATCACCCGCCAGATGCGTCCGGGCGGAGCGATCATCCATGACGATCCAGCCGCCTTCCTTCAGCGCCTCAAGGACATGACGCACGCCGTCGGCGGCCGCGTCGCCCAGTCGGCTGATGACATTCATCGCCACAACGACATCGGCTCGCACGTCAATCGGCCGCGTCGTGATATCGATGACCCGGCACTCGGCGCCGGGAAGGTCCCGCCGCACGGCGTCCAGCAGGCGCGCCGAGCGATCAACAGCGACAATTCGATGCGACATCGTCAGCGTCCGGCTGAGCTCGACGGGCTCCAGCGAACGAAGCGGGACGAAGGGCAGGCGACGAAGCAGCTGGTCGGAATACCGGGCGAGATCCCCAACGAGCTTCCTGACGCCGGACGCGTTCCGGGCGGCGTCGTTCAGGACGGGCGACATCAGTCGCGTGACGCCGCCGGGACCAACGATCACGAGTGTCAGTTCGCGCGCGCCCGCCGCGTCGAGCAGCGCATTGAGCTGCGCGAAGATGTGATGATGGCGATTGTGCCAGGACGTCGAACCAAGATCGTCAAACAGCAACGTATCGTCTCTATCTTGAATCCAGGCGCCGCGACCGGAAGTTACGGCGTGAGCCGCAGCTTCGTCGTGTTGCTGTTGATCTTGTTGGCAAGCTTGTCCTCGATCTCCACCTTCACGATGTAGTCGCCGACGGGGAGATTGCCGGGAATCGTGATGGGACCAAACGCAAGGAAGAAGTCCCGGCGAACACCGCGGGAGATATCCTCGATATTCGAGTCATCCATGCTGACGAGTTCCCGCCCTTCGCTGCTGAGGAGCGTCAGCCGGGCGCCGAGAACCGTGCGATACTCGCCGCTCGGCATCTTCCGACTTTCGAAGTTGTCGACCTCCACATAGATCAGCACCGGGTTCGGCACGCCGGCCTTGAAATCCGTCGAAGGGAACGGCGTGTACACACCGAACTGCTTGATCTCCGTGCAGAGTTCAACCTTCGGCACCTGCAGGTCCGCCTTGGCCCGCAGCTTCTCCTGGAGGCTGCGCATCGCTTCGAGCTGTCGATTGGCCCACGTCGCCGGATCGCGGCTCGTACCGCTGCGCGCCGCCTGCATCGATCGCAGCTGGGCGAGCATGATCTCCTGCACGTCGGGTGTCACGCCGCGAATCGGCTCGAAGGCCTCCTCGTCGCGATTGTCGAAGAGATACATCGTTCGCAGTTTGAACTGCTCTTCCAGATTGGAGGGATCGGCCGCCGCCTTCGCCTCCTGCGTCTCGATTTCCATGCGTCGTCGCTCGGCGGCCTCATCCTTCGCCGGTGTCGCGTCAGCGGTCGATCCCGTGGCGCCGGTATTGACGCCGGCCATTCCGTTGTTGTCGTTCCGCATCGCCTGTTCGATGCGCGACGGCGATCGCTCGGCCGGCTGGGCCGTGACATTGCTGATGACAGGCGCCCCGTTGCCGACACTGTCGCCCCCGCCGGGTTGGACGGCCGTCGGCTGTGGCTGCGATGAACGATCTTCAATCGTCGGCAGCCGGCCTCCGTTCGACGAGTTCGTCGGGGCCGTGGCGCCGGACGTGTCCCGCCCGCTCGAGGCGTTGAGGAACATCGTGTTGTTATTGGCCGGCTGCGGCGGCCGCGACGTGACGGTGTTTCCGGGCTGGACCGAGTTGTTCGCGGGCCGATCCGTCGCCATGCGAACGGGCGACGACTGGCCGCCGGACATCGTCGAATCGCCGGCGGACGGATTCACGTCGGCGCGGTTCATCGACGACGAATCACGATTCGTCGCGTCCTGGTCGGCGATGGGGCGATTCGACTGAATCTGCGGACCGCGATTCGACGGAGGATTCATGTTGTCGGCGTAACGCTGAATGGCGTCGGGATCACCGCGCTCCGGCGCCGCGGAATCGCCGGCGGAATCGGGCGCCTTGTAGTCGTTGCTGGCCGTTTCCGACCTGGCCGCGGATGTTCCGGGTTTGGGCTGGCTGACGGTCGAATCATTGGCGCCACGCGGCTCAACGCGACGATCGTCCTTCCTGCCGAACATGTTGTTCCAGTTGTTCGACGAGGATTGCGAGCACCCTACGCCCGTGACGATCGCAAGAACCGCGGCGACGAGCATCCGTTCCATAGCGCCATTGAGTTTCGACATGGCTGTAATCCCTTACAACTGGCGTCGCACGTTCTATGCGGCGCACAAATCCACGATCAGCTTTTCCATCGCCTGTTCGACGGCGCCCAGTCCGGACTTCGACCCGTAGTCGATTCGCAGCAGGCGCAGCAGGATGTCCTCCCACTGCCGATAGCTGAACCGCCTGAGCTGCTTTTCCAGGCTGCCGCCGTCCGTGAAGATCCGCAACGATGACCTGGCCGAATAGGCGGTTCCGCCTCCCGCGACATGGGCCTTGGCCTGCAGGAGTTTCCGCAGTCCGGCCGCGAGACCACCGACGGCCTTGAACGGCGCCGCCCGGTCCGTCGCGAGCACCTGCCGCCACAGCGCGAGCGCCTTCCGCGCGTCACGATCGGCGATGGCGTCCGTTATCCTGAATACGGTCTGCTCGCGGGAATGCCCCACAAGCGACTCGACATCCGCCATACCGACACTCCTGCGCGGCAGGACGTAGGTTGCCAGCTTTCGGATTTCGTTATCGAGAATGCCGTGGTCGTCGCCGACCAGCTCGTAAAGCTGCGACGCAACGCCACGATCGAGCTTGCAGCCGTAGCCGGCGGCCTGGGCCTCGATCCACGAGGTCATCCACTGGCGAATTTCCTTCCAGCCCTTCGGTTTCTCCACACCGATGGCGCCCTTGCGGGCCTGGATCGCCTTATGGAGCTTCGTGTTGGAACGCCACGATCGACACTCCAGAACGAGAACGCCGTCCGGACTCGGCGCCGCGACGTAATCCTCAAGCCGTGCGCGATGCGCCGTGACGAACTCGTCCGCCTCTTTGACGCAGACGATCGTGGCGCCCGCAAACATCGACGGCGTGCGCAGCGCGTCAAACACGCTGGCCAGCTCACAGTCTCTGGAACCGCCGTCGAAGGTTGTCAGGCCGAGACCGTCGATCTCGCCGCCGAGCAGGCGGCGCAGCAGCGCGTTGAGCTCGCCACGGCGCAGATAGTCGTCCGCGCCGTAAACGACGTAAACGCTCGTTGTGCTGTCCGCCGCCATGCGAGTTCCTCGTTGCTCAATCGGCCGCCCCCAGTCTGTCGCGCTGGTAGATGGCAAGCCGTCGCTCCGCGCGTGTTTTCAACGACGCGGCCGCCCGATCACATTCTGTCGCCGAGCGCCATGCGTCGCGCGCCCCGCGTCGATCCCCCATGAACATGCAGACGTCGCCAAAGTGCAGCCACGCTTCCGGGTCCTTCGGCCGGACACGGAGCAACCGCTCGAGCGTGTCATGGGCCGAGCGATAGCGACGTCGCTTGATCTGCGCCAGGGACAGTCCTTCGAGGGCCGGCGCGTATCGCTCATCCTTCTCGAGGATGCGCTCATATTCATGCGACGCCTCGTCGATGCGATCCAGCGCCAGTAGCGTCCCTGCCAGATCATTTCGCGCCTGGTAGTATCCTGGGTTCGCCGCCAGCGCGTCGCGATAGCGCCGGATCGCGATGTCATACTCACCGCGCAGGCGATGCCAGGTCCCGAGATCATACTCTTTCCTGGCCCGTTCCGCCGCCTCCTTTTCGACGACAATCTCCTTCTCCTTGTCGTCATTCAACAACGCAAAGGCGGAAACCACCTGATCGGGTTGTGATTTTTCCGCGACCTTCGCGACAGGCGACGCGTCGCCCGTCGCTTCGACTTTCTGCGCGTCATCTCGAGCCGAGGCCAGGGAGATTGTCCGATTGACGTGAACCATCGAACCGGCGTTCGGCGCACGTTCGATCGTGAATGCTCGCGTCTCCAGGTAATCCCGATTGCCCGCCCGGTCCTCCGCCTCGATGCGAATCACAATGTCACCCGCGATATTCATCGGGATGATCCAGCGATACTCGCCGATGGCCTCCAGCGCCCGAGCGATTGGCCTGGCCTTGCTGTCGCCCCCGGACGTGATTCGATACGAGATGCTGACGGGGCGCTGTCCCAGGTTGTTGTTCGCATCGGTAACGAGCCAGCCGACAACCAGTTCGCGCGACGCGGCGCCCGCGGGTGGTGTCTGCAGATTGCGCATCGTGATGTGCGGGGCGCCACGATCCACCATCACCCATCGCTGTGGGACGGCGCCGGCGCGAGGTCGCGGCATGGAACCGCGAGCGCTGTGGAGCACAAACGAGAAGCCGTAGAGACCGTCGTCACTCGCGTTGAACGAGACAGGGTTGGCGATGGGATTGTCGAGGATGAATTCCGACCAGCTGCGTCCTTCATCCGTCGTGTAGAACAGTTCGGCGCCCTCCACGGGCGGGGATGTCGGATCGACGCCATACCCCAGCATGATTCGCCCGACGCGAAGCTGCTCGACGCGGCCTTCCTCAATTGCCCTGACGTAGTCGAGGGCGCCCGCCTCCGGATCAGCGTCCTGCGCGGCGGCCACAGCCACACACGACATGAACGGCAGGCAGCCGACCAGCGTGCAGATTCCAAGCAATCGTCCCTTGTCCTTGCGCGACTCAATCATCAACGCAACTCCCCCTTTTGCCGGGTCACACGATCAAGGGTCGGCAAATCCTGCGCGTCCCGGCGCGCAATCCGACCGACCCTATTCCAATTTATCGGACATGCCGAACGATCCCGTCCCGTCGGATTCCGAGCGGGTCGGCATGGGCCGATCCAGGTCCACTTTCCAATGCGAGGGTGAATCTTGCGGGTTCCACCAACCGCAACACATCCGCCCTATCGGCTTTCCTGCGACAAAACAACACGCGTGTTAACACTGATATCCGGCTCGTCCGAGAGAATTCCGGGCGCGCGGGGCGCGACGGCGTGTGACGTCCGCGGCGCATCTCGGGGCTCATTCGGCCCCGGTCACGCGCCGATTCTGCATCAGAAGCAAGTCGCCCCGGGCGCCGAACGGGCCCGCTGGATCGACGGCCGGCAACCGGCCTCAGACGGGCGATCGGAGGTCCGGCGCCACGCGGACGGCCGATCGGGGCAGGAATCATTCGGGGGGAAAGATCGTGACGCTCGCAACACCGCACAGGCGGGTCGGTTGGCTCATCGCGCTGGGGATGACACTCGCCACGACGAATCTGCTGGGCTGCCAGGCGGCGGAACGATGCCCGACGCCGGGCGCGACGGCCCGCCTGAACCTGCCGTCAGGCGAGGAGCCGGCTAACCACGCGCCGAAGCTCTATCGCGCGAAGAAGCACTACGATCCGGACTTTGAGAAGCATCCGTCGCGCTGGCGCCGCAAGCTGCGTGCGCGATACGCCTAGGACGGCGACCGCGTTCGCATCGACTCAGAGCGTCCGGGACACGATGACCGTCTGGCCGCTGCTGTGGCGATAGGCCGGAGAGAGCAGCGTCTCAAACATGACGGCGACGTCGTCCGGCTCGAGCGTCATGGCCGACGGAAAATCGGGGAACGCGCCCCGCAGCATGTCTGTCTCAACCGCGCCCGGCGAAACTCCGTACACGCGAATTCCGAGATCGGCCCCTTCCTTCGCCAGGAACTTTGTATAGGCGACGACGAAGGCCTTGGCGGCGCCGTAGGCCGCGAAGCCGGGGAATGCGTCATAGGCCGCCAGGGACGCCGTGTTGATGATCACACCCTCCCCGTGTTCGACCATGTGAGGCCAGACGCCGCGGCTGCAGAGATACACGGTTCGTACGTTGGTACGGACGATCTTGTCGAAGAGATTCGGCTCCATCTCGTCGATCGTCGCCAATGGCGCCGTCCCGGCGTTGTTCACGAGCACATCGATCTGTCCGAACGCGGAGATCGTCTCGCTGATCAGCTGCTCGACGCCGGCGACCTCAGAAACATCCACCGGCACAACGAGAACGCCGCCGCCGTCCCGCTCGATCATCTTTCGCGTGTCGTGAAGGTCATCCAGCGTGCGCGAAGCGACGACAACATTGGCGCCGGCGCAGGCGAAGCGCTTCGCGACGGCGCGACCAATACCGCGCCCCCCTCCCGTTACGATGGCCGTCCGCCCTTTCAGGTTCACAATTGGCGTCTGCATGGAAGTCACGCTCCGGGTTCATCTTTGCGGCCGTCAACGCCGACCTGCAGGAGTTCACGGCGCACGCCGAGATTCCGGCGCGCGTCGTCACGCGGCGCGGAGCAGTCACAGCCCCCGCACGCGGACACGCGCCTGCCCATGACGACGAGAAACAGACCGCGGAGGAGGTACAGAGCGCATCCGCCGACCACGATGGCCACGATAAGATATTGCCACCACATCCCTGGATTCTATCGCGCCGCGAGCGATCGGTCGGCCCCGTCGCCCATCTTCGACGGCGGGCGTGAAATCCGCCGCCTGGCCGCTAGGATAGCGATGGCGCGTCACGCAGGTGGCGCGGAACGGCGCCGGCGTCCCGGCACGGAGGAAATACGACATATGCGAATGCAGGATTTTCTGATCGAGCGACTGACCCGGGCCCGCGGATGGACGACAGGACTGATTGCGGACATCGACGAGAGCCAGTGGTTCGAAATGCCGGCGCCGGGCGTGGGACATGTCGCCTGGCAACTCGGCCATCTGGCGGTCTCTCAGATCGCCCTGATCCACGTGCGATGCCTCGGCAAATCCGCGGCGGAGTGCATCGATCCCGCGCTCGTCGGGACGTTCGGCAAGGGATCGACGCCCGTCGCCGACGCGAGTGAGTACCCGTCGATCGCCGAGATCCGCAAACTGTTCGACGAGACGCAGCGGGATGTGATCGAGATCATCCGCGGCATGTCCGACGCGGACCTGGAGGCGCCCGCCGGGACGGAACCGCATCCCCTGTTCGACACCAGGGCCGGCGCGCTCGGGACGGCCGCGATGCACGAGACATTCCACGCGGGCCAGATCGCGATGTCCCGTCGAATCTGGGGCAGGAAACCGCTGCGATAAGGCGCCGCGATTCGACGTTGATCAGGGGTTGGCGGCGACTTCGGCGTTGCGGCGCTGCTTGCGATGCTGCTCGATGACGCGCTGCAGGGCCTCGATATAGGGCATGATGATCTCGCGTTCCGCGGGCGTCGTGATCTCCAGCATCAGTCCTCTGAACGCGTCCTGTCCGCCCATGTCCTTGCCGAAGATATCGCCGAGCTGGCGGATGAACTTCTCCTGCCCTTCAAGTTCGTCCGCCTTCTTGTGAACGTATGCGTTTCTTTCCGCCGACTTCAGCCGTTGGTACTGTCGGGCGTCATCGAGAATGATCTCCTTGAACTGGTTGACCATTTCGTTGACGAAGGCCTTGCGCTGATCCAGGTCGAGATCCTTCAGGTGGGCCGTGAGGGCTGACTGCGCCGCGTCGTCCTTCATCAGGTAGTCACGCCACTCTTCGAGAAACTGGCGCTGCTCGATTTTCGCGAGTGAGCGCAGTCCGCGCGAGTTGCAGATATAGGAAACAATGACTTTCGGCTTGTTGTCCCGAATCGTCGGCTTCTCGACGGTCATCGCAAACTGGTATCCGAAATAGCCGACGATTGCCACGGCGCCGACAACGGCTCCGAGGACGGCCCAGTTTCGGTTCTTCTTCACGCTCTTGTTGATTTCTTCGACCATCATCATGTTTCAACCAACCTAACCGGCCCAGTCGCCATCGACCATCAACGAGGGCGAGGTTCGCGCCTCACGCGACTACTCCGACGGCGCCCCGTCGGTCCGCGCCACGAAATCCGCATAGAGCGTGTTGGCGCGGCCGGCGCCGACGTGAAACGACTCAAAATCCCGCAGAAGATCCTGGTCGGCCCGTCCCTTGCCCCGGCCGCCCAGGCGCGAGAGCTTCTCGCCGCCGACGCGATAACCGCCGTAGGCCTCGGGCCAGATCCACTCGTAGCTCAGCCCCTCTGTGGCGTACCACGTAGAGTCGTCGCCATACGCTGCGCGCAACGCGTCATCCGTTACCTCGCGGGAATCCGCCGGACAATGAAAGTCATCTTCTGACTTCACGTAGGACTTCAGCACGACGGGCGCTGTCGGCCAGGGTTTGTCGAAGCGGCTGAAGCTGCGCAGGCGATCGATATACGGCCACGTGGCGTTGTTGTCTTCCAGGTAGCCGGAAAGAGCGGTCCCGATGGCCGTAAGATTTGAAAGACAGGCGACGCGCATTGATTCGGCGCGCTGCTGACGCCGAAGTGGCGTGACGACATAGGCTGTGAGTCCGAGGACCACCAGCAGTACGAAGATCTCGAATCGTGTCGGTCGCATTGGCGTCAAATCAAAAAAGCCCCGCGGGTGTTTGCTGACACCCTCCGGAGCCGTGGCGAGCCCCCGAAGCTACGACGTCGGGAATGGACCGTCAAGCCGGAGCACACGTCCACCAACGTCACATGGGGCCATCACAGCGCCAACCACTCAATTTGACGAGAAATTACGAAAATCGGCCCAAACGGGAACCGCGCGGCGCGGATCGGCCGGTCCGCCGGCCGCCGGGGCTCGACGACATCGCCGAACAACGACGATCATCGAAACCGACCGCGAAAATCCTCGGCCGGGTACTTGATGGCGTTCTTCTTCATCTTGTCGCGCAGGGAATCCGCGATATCGATGCCCATGACGTTCGCGAAGGAAAGCGCGTAGCAGATCACGTCCGACAGCTCTTCAGCGATGGCGTCGCGATCGTGCTTTGCGATCTGATCTTCACGTTCGGGCGAGGCGATCCACTGGAAGTGCTCCATGAGTTCCGCGGCTTCGATCGCGATCGACATGGAGAGATTCTTCGGAGAGTGGAACTGTCGCCAGTCGCGTTCATCCACGAACGCCTGAACGAGCTGTTTGAGGTCGGCGATCGTCGTCGTCGTGTCGGACATGGCGCGCTCCTTTTTCGTGAACGCGCAATTCTGGCGCCGAACGATTCGCCCAACAACTGTGGAATGAAATTACTTTCGGCGGCGGCGGGCGCTGGCGGACGACTTGGTACGCATCGCCTCGATTCGCTCGCGCAGGACGGCCGCATCCTCGTATCGCTCTTCTTCGACGGCCTTGTCGAGCTCCGTCTCAAGCTTCTGGATGGGATCGGCGGGCATGCGCGCCCGGATCTCCCGCTGCAGCGACATCAGGATGCCGGCTTCCGTCGATTCATCGAGCGCGTCTTCCATGCCCGCATCCACGAGCAGTTCCTGGATCCGCGAGAGCCCCGCCTCGACGCGGGCAAGGGCCGTCTTGAACCGCCCCTGCCGCAGGGCGAGATGCACCTGGGCCCGCGTGTTCATCATGATGAGATACGGCCGGTACTGCTCAAGCGACGCACGATCCTGTTCGTCCCGCGCGTATCGCCCCACGAGATCGAGGACGCGAAGATTGCGAGCCGTGTCGCGCTCGACCGCCTGGAAGTCCTCCAGCACGAACTCCGCAAGGTAGCGATGGTAATACTGCACGGTCTCGTCACGCAGCATCTGGCATTCTTCGCCCGACAGCTCGTAGCCGAGATCGGTTCCGTTGGCTTCCTTGTACTTGGCGAGGCGCTTTTCGTGATGATCGAGCAGGGAGTCCTCGCCGAACGGCCGTCGACCGTCGGGCCGGCCCTTGGATTCCATCTGGAGCAGGCCGAGGTCGAGCCGCATCTGGATCTTCACGGAGCCGTCGTCACCGGAGACTTTACGTACCGTGATCTGGCCGGGCTCGTAATCCCAACCCGCGAGAATGCGTCGTAGGTCGTAGGATGCCATTGCCAGAACTCCTTTATGCGCCTCAAAACCAACTACTCAATTATATATCACCCAATCGGCTCAGAAGACGGGGATATCAACACTGGGAATGCAGAATCCTGGCCCCGACTTCACGCTCCGATAAAGCAACGCCTCCCGTTCAGCGACGTGCGGGGCGCCACACAGGCGCGCACGCCAAAAATACAAACCGCAAAATTCGCACAATCTTCGCCCGGGCGCGCTCATATCGGCCGGCGGAAAACTGCGCCGCAACTCCTGCGCGGCCCGCCGTAGTTTCCTCAGGCGAGGCCTCACTGAAGTATAGACACGCAGAAGCGCGTGATGTCAGTGGTCGCGCTTCTTTCCGAGGATCGCGTCGGAAACAACGGCGGCGGCGCGGCGCTGCGCGATCTCATTGGGATGCTGGTCCGTTGGATGGACCCAGAGGGACTCCGCACGGGTTCCCGTAAAGACGTCCAGCAGGTCGATGTGCTGGATTCCGGATTTGTCGCACACGCGACTGACGATCGCGTGCTGCTCGCGAAGCGGGTAATTCGCGTCGAGCCCCCACAGAACGGGGAAAACAACGACCAGGAGCCGAACGCCGCGCTCATCCGCATACGACTTGAAGCCCGAGAGCGCCTGATCCAGTGTCTCCCGTCCGGCCGCGCTGAAGCTCTCACGAATCGACTGGAAGTAGCGCTCCTGCAGCCGCTCGGCCCGACGACGTCGCTGAAACCAGTCAGCCACGGCGGAGAAGCGCGCCAGCCCCGTGGCGGATTCGGGGCGGTGCATTTCGTCATTGATGCGAATCGTCTCGTGGGTCGGGGCGAGATCGTTCATGAAGAACGCCAGCACGACGATGTCGGGATTCAGCTTCTCGATCCGCAGACCGTACCAGAGGAGTTCGTCCACCAGGCCGTATCCCTGCACGCCCGCGTTGATGACATCATAGGACGCAACGCCCGCGGGTCGCGCCGAATTCAGCCGCGCCGCGAGCACTGCGGGCCACGTGTCTTCGTCACGCACCCCTTCGCCAAAGGTGAATGAATCGCCCAGGCATGCGATGCGTACGACGCCCGGCGGTTTCGGGATCTCCGGCGCCGGGCCACGAAATCCAAATTCGTTGATGCTGTATTCGACGCGACCTGTCGGGCCGAAATAGCCACGGCTGTCGGCGGCCGGATCATAGATCGATGCGAACTTCGCGCCCGGCTGGTATTCCAGCCGATTGCCGGGGCGCGCGACAAAGGGAACGCCCGGCTCGATCCGTCGTGGCTGGATGGGCGCCGGCCCCAGAACGCGAAAGCCGATTTCGATCATCGCCAGGCCGAACAGCCCTGAGACTGCGAGAAGCAGAACGCGCCGGCCTCGTCGAGCCGGACGCCGCCTGGCGTCAGGCGCAACGTCCGGCGCCGATCGTGAACGCCGTCGGGATGGTGCTGCGGGCTCGTTCAACGGCGCTCGTCCTATGCCAGATTGATTCCCCGCGACAGCGTGACGCTCGTCTGTTCCGGTGGCGTCAGCGGGAGGATCACGGTGAACGTCGATCCCTTCCCCGGTTCGCTGCTGACACTCAGCGCGCCGCCGAGCAGACGCGCCAGATCGCGACTGATGGCGAGGCCGAGTCCTGTTCCGCCGTATTCCCGCGTCACGGATCCGTCGAGCTGCCGGAAGGTCTCGAAGACGGCGTCGAGTTTCTCGGCGGGAATACCGATTCCCGTGTCCCGCACATGAATGGCGACGTGTTCGTCGGTCTGCGGCTCAAGTGTCATTTCGACGAGACCGCCCTCGGGCGTGAACTTGATCGCGTTTGAAAGGAGGTTGTAGAGAATCTGCTGGATGCGGCCGGCGTCGGACTCGATGCCTGGCGCCTCGTCGGGAACGACTGCGGAGAGCTGCAGGCTCTTCTTGTTTGCGAGGGGCCGAACGAAGTCGAGGAGGTTGTCCAGCATCTCCCGGAGGTTCACGGACGTCAGGTGCAGTTCGAGCTTGCCCGCCTCGATCTTGGCCAGATCGAGCAGGTCGTTGATCAGGCCGAGCAGCATCCGACCGCTCGACATAATGTTCTCCGCGTAACGGAACTGCCGACCGCCTTCATCACTTGCGGCTTCACGCAGCAGCTCCGCAAAGCCGATGATCGAGGCCAGCGGGGTGCGAAGCTCGTGGCTCACGTTGGAGAGGAACTGGCTCTTCATCTTGTTCGCTTCGAAGAGCTCGACGTTTCGCTCGGCCAGCTGTTCGAGGCGGGTATCGAGGCTCTTGTTGATGCGCCGCAGGTCGTTTTCCGTCGACTGAAGATGAGTGAGCATCGCATTGAAGGCGCGCGACAGCTCCTCGTACTCATCCCCCGTCGCAATCTGGGCCCGAACATCGTGTTCTCCGCGCGACACGGACTCGGCGACGCGCGTCAGTTCGAGCACGGGCGAGAGAATCAGGCGATTCGTAATGAGATAGAACACGAGCACGGCGAGGATCCCCGCCAGGGCGCCCGCCATCAGACACAGCCCGAGATTGATGAGGAGGGCGGCGTTTGCGCGCACCGCCGGGTATTCGACACTGACCACACCCAGCAATGTCCCGACGGGAACGGCGCCACCCCGCGATCGAATCGGAAGAACCGTCCGATAAAAAATCAGACCGCCGTCATATCGCCAGGTGGCCGGCGCCGACGGAAGCGTGCGGTCTTCCGCAAGCACGGAAATGGCGCTCTTGAGGTAGTCATCCGCGTCGGCCGGGGCCTGCGGATGCAGTGGATCCGGAATCGAGATCAGCCGCGGTGTCGGCCCGATGAGACCGTGCTCGACGGCGCCTTTGGGCCACCATTGATCGAGAGCGCGCTGCTTGAGGCTCCAGTTCCCGGCGCCGAGATCGACGCGCGCCGCCGCCAGTCGCCCCATGAGAACCGCCTGCTGAACGTTGTTCTCATGGACGAGATCCCGCATGCGAAGCCACGGAACGAACAACGCCGCGGTCACAATGATGACAACGGCAAGACCGAAGAGGAGCCGGCACTTGGCGGCGAGTGAGATTGTCAGAAGTGAAATTCGCGCCATACGCCGAAACGTCCACGCCCGCCTATGATATATCGGCCCTTCCGACAACCTTTGCGCAATCGATGCGCTTCCGTTTCACGATTTCGGAATATTGCCGTGCCGATTCCATGCCGATACGATAACGTGTTTCGGACTAAATAGTTGGAGCGTTCTCCAATGAGCATGAGTATTCCGAGAAAAACTGTGATTCTGGCCGGCGTCGTCATGGGACTGACGCCAGCGCTGTCCCATGCGCAGCTTGGCCTCGGGGCCGAGCGCAATCCCCAGGACGAGTACCGCCGCCGGACGGCTCAGTTCATGGCGAATCGGAGTCTCGGCCAGATCTATCGCTCCAGGATGAAGTCTTCGAACATCCTGTTCGGGCAGGCCCCGACGTCGTTCATGCGCGGTCTGCACAAACGACCGCTGATCTTCACCGAAGACTACGGGCTCTTCCGGCACGATCTCAGGCCAAGCGACTACGCCGGGCGCTGGCTCGACAACTATCGCGCGGTTCGCATCGATTCGTCGCTGGTCCTGTCGTCGATCAATATGCCGCACGCCACGGACTACGACACGACAGACATCGCGGGCTGGACGACGGATGAAGTTCTCTCCGCCATGCGGAAGGATCGTCCGACGGCCGCACTGGCCCTCGCGGAGCGTGCGCCGTCACTGGGGCCCGCCGATCGAATGCACGACCGCCTCGAACAGAAATCGATCGACTCGTTTCACGATTGCGCAGCGACGTTCCGGGCGGCCATGGAAACGGATGACGGAGAAAAGCGCAACCAGCTCATCAACGAAGCGCGGAAACACGCGGAGATTGTCATCCAGCTCGAATTCGATCGACCGCGCGGATTCCTGGCGGAAGCCCTGATCGACTATCAGTCGGCGGATTTCAACGCCGCCCTGGTCAATCTCGAACTCGGGATACGCAAAGCCGACACGATCGAGTCGCTGGATATCAACGCGAAGGATTTCTTCGGGACAAGCCGGGCGTGGGAAGAGATGCTCGACAACATCGCGAAGGCGGCCAACGCGTCTGAGAGTCCGCGCATCCACCTGATGCAGTCCTATCTCGCCTTCCTCAACGGCGATCTGATCACCGCACAGTCGGCGGCCGAGAGGACCATCGAGGGCCTGAAGGCCGAACTGAGCGCCGCCACGAAGGACGACGAGATCGCAGAGGAAAACGCCGGCTATCGGCGCGAGACCAGTATTGAGTACGCGGAACACTTCAGGGACCTGATCGTGGAAAAGACCAAGGCCCCGAAGAAAGCCGGAAATCCCTCATGAGGCGTCGCACCGCCGCCTCGTCCCAGCCGTAATCGAGAACAATGACCGAAGGGGAATCGACATCCGCATACGCCGCGCAACCGGTATTCCGGCGCTACCGTAGTGTGATGTCCGCTGTCGCGCACGCGGCGCTGTTCGCGGCGGCCTTCTTCTCCGCATTCGGGATCTTCTTCAACTTCAAGCGGTTCGACGCATGGTTCGTTCCGTTCTACATCCCGCTGCTTCCGCTGGTCGTCGCGATCAAGATGATCGTCTACTGGCGCATGCAGCAGTTCCGCGGCACCTGGCGCTACGCGGGCATGCGCGACATCCTGTCGATCATGATGGCGACGCACATCAGCGCCTTCTTCTTCATTCTGGCCTTCTATCTCTTCGTCAACGTCTATCCGGCGTTCCTGACGGAGCGTCCGCAGTTCCCGAAGTCCGTGTTCCTGATTGACTGGGGAACGACCATCGCCTTCGTCTGCGGCGCCCGACTGGTCGTGCGCCTCTACTACGAAGCCATGGGGCACGCGGATGTCGAGGGTATTCGGCAGTGCCTCATTCTCGGCGCCGGCGACACCGGTGAAGCCCTGCTCCGCGAAATCAATCGCATGAAGGGCTCGCGCTATCTCGTCATCGGCTTCCTGGACGATGATCCCTCCAAGCTCGGTCTCCGCATTCACGACGTCCCCGTTCTCGGCAAACTCAGCGAGGCGGCGGAATACTGCGAGCGCTACGAGATCGATGAACTGCTGCTGGCGATGCCCAACGCGCCCCAGCGCGTACTGCGAAATGTCGTCGAGACCTGCGGCGGTCTGAACGTGCGCTTCCGGACGATCCCGGCCATGGAGGCCGTCATCGAAGGCAAGGTCACTGTCTCCCAGATTCGCGACGTGGATATCCGCGACCTGCTCGGCCGCGAACAGGTCGAACTCGACGAGGCCCGCATCAGCCAGCACATCTGCGACAAGACGGTCCTCGTCACGGGGGCCGGCGGTTCGATCGGCTCGGAACTCTGTCGCCAGATCGCGAAATTCAAACCGGCGCGGATCGTGCTCGTCGAGCAGGCGGAAAACAACCTGTTCGAGATTGATCGCGAGATGGAGCGACGATTCCCCGGCGTCTCACGCGGCGTGTATGTCGCCGATATCTGTGACGCCAGCCGCGTCGATTTCATCCTCAGGACCGAATCGCCCGCCATGATCTTCCACGCGGCGGCGCACAAGCATGTGCCGATGATGGAAATCAACCCCGGCGAGGCGGTCAAGAACAACATCCTGGGCACGCGAACCATCGCCGATTCGGCCCGACGCAACGGCGTCGATCGCTTCGTCATGATTTCGACGGACAAGGCCGTGAATCCGACCTCCGTCATGGGCTGCAGCAAGCGCGTCGCCGAGATGTACATTCAGCAGCTGCGTCAGGAGAGCCAGACGCAGTTCATGACTGTCCGCTTCGGCAACGTTCTCGGCTCCAGCGGCTCGGTAATCCCGATTTTCCGAAAGCAGATTGCCGCCGGCGGTCCCGTCACAGTCACGGACGATCGCATGACGCGCTACTTCATGACGATCCCCGAGGCGTCGCAGCTCGTGCTGCAGGCCGGCGCCATGGGCAGCGACGGCGACATCTTCGTGCTCGACATGGGCGAACCCGTGAAGATCATCGACCTGGCGCGCGAGATGATCACCCTCAGCGGCCTCCGTGTCGGCGAGGACATCGAGATCAGGATCTCGGGCATTCGTCCGGGTGAAAAGCTCTACGAAGAACTCAGCGTCCTCGGCGAGAACATGGGCAAGACGACACACGAGAAGATCTATGTGTGGCGCAACAAGAAGGAAGACTGGTCGCGCATCTGCTCACTGATGGAAAAGCTGATCGGCGACGCCGACACACTGCCCGCCGTTGAGATTCGGGAACGCCTCTGCGAAATTGTGCCGGAATACCGTCCCGAGGCGCTCGGATTTGAGAACGCCGTCGCAACAGGTCCGGCGCCGGCCGCGAATACGCCCGGCGTCTCCAGCGACACGGAGCCCAGCGGGCTCCAGATCGGCGACTCTCCCGCCACGTGATTCCCGTCACGCTTTGCGCCACGCAATATGGCGCCGCAATTATCCCCGAATTATTGCGCCAGCCCTAACCGACATCACCGCATGACGCCATTCGGATGGCAATCACCTTCTGATAATGAGCGCATCGCCGACCGGCGACGTTAGAGATGAAGAGGGATCCGTCCGAATCAAGAGATCCTCCTCCCTTGCAGCCGGGCGGTTCCCTTCCTCATTTTTACCTCAGAGCACGCGTCGAACGAAGATGTCCACAGGAACGAGCAACAGGCCGATCATGAGCAGAGTCGGCCAGAGCTCCCTGCGAATTCGGATCGGCGCCTCGAAAAGGGCCAGCTTCGTCTGACCAACAGACGTCACACTCCCCTTCGTGCGACTCGCGATGGCGTCGGCCATCTCCCGATCGGGTGAGAGCTGATCGAACTCGGGCGAATAGCGCGTGTTCCATCCATAGGGCTTCGTCAGTTCGGCGCCATCACTCGTCCTGACGCGCCAGACGAAGTGCCGGTCCTCGTTGTAGATCACCGGCTGCGGCGCCGCCTCATAAACGCCCGGGCCCACTTGTCGCACGGGAACATCCGTCGAATTGCCCGCGGCATCCGTCGCCGCCAGTGAGACCTCCGCCCGATCGACGAACTCACCGCCGCTGGTGCGAATATCGGCGCGAACGATTTCCTGGTCACGCCGCAGTTCGCGGGACGATTCGATGGAGACGCCTCGCGCCAGTTCCTCCCCCGTAAGGCTGCGGATCAACTGGCTCCAGAACTTCGCGAAGTCCTCCCACTCGATCCAGTCTTCGGCCCAGCGCGTCTTGGCGTCGGAGGTGAACGCCGCCGTGCGACCCAGCCCGAAACGCCAGCGCGCCAGCAGCGGATCGCCGGTATCCGACGCCAGCACCAGCCGCGCATTCGCCCGCGGAGTCGTGGCGACATAACCCGACAGAAGCGGCAGCGCCTCGGTATCGATTTCACGGAACGCGACGTCATCCGAAACAAACACGGGCTCGACGATCCGCTCGACCAGCATGCTCTTTGATGCGCGAAGCGCTTCCCGCGTGAAGATCTGCGGGATGCTGTGAACGTCGTTCGTGAAGTAGGCGCGACCGGCGCCGGCCTGCGCAATCGCCTCCATGAGTCGCATGTCGGCGCCTTCTCCGATGCCGACCGCCGACAACGTGATGCCGTCGGCGCCCATCTGACTCACATAATCCTCGTACCCGAACCCCTGTGTCTGGCCGTCGGACAGCACAATGATGTGCTTCTTCCGTGCGCCCGAGTTGATCAGCCGATCGTGGGCGTCCTGAAGCGCGGGATAAAGGAAAGTGCCGCCACCGGCGGACAGCGTTCCGATGTGATTGCGAATCGTCCCGCGATCGGACGCCGGCGTGAGTTCAAGAATCACGCGAGAGGCGCCGTCGAAGGCGACGAGACCGATCTGGTCACGTGGATGAATCGCCTCGGCCGTGGCAATCGCCGCCCGCTTCGCGAGTTCGATCTTGGCGCCCTCCATGCTGCCTGACTTGTCGATCACGAACATCAGCCCGAGCGACGGTCGGTTCAGGTCCTTCTGAATCGGCATGCGAACGGGAAGAATGTCCTCGACGGGCGTATCGAAATAGCCGCCGAGCCCGAAACTCTCGTCGCCCCCGAGCATCAGAAAGCCACCGCCGAAATCCTCGACGTAGCTCCTGATCATGCGCATCTGGCGCTGACTGAGGCGATCCGCCGGCACGTTCGAGAGAACAAAGGCGTCGAAGTCGAGCAGGTCCGCCATGGAGTCGGGGACACCTGTCGATGGTCGCGCCTCGACATCGATGCCTTCCAGTTCCAGCGCCGTCTTCAGATAGGACATCTGCCGCTCGTCGGAGTCAACAAAGAGGACTCTCGCAGCGCCGGGGACGACGACTGTCGTTCGCTTGATGTTGTTCTCCACGCGCGTATCGTTCTTCGCCCGGATGACGGCCTCGACGTAACGGAATCCCTTTTCACGGAAGAACATCCCAGGCAGGTCGAATCGATTCTGGCCCGCGGCGAGCGACACATCGCGTTCACTGATCAGGAATCCATCGCGATAGACGGCGAGCTGGGCCGTCGTCGGTTCCGTCGCGGCAATCATGACATTGACGGCGAACGCCTGGTTCACACGGACCCGCTGCGGCACATCCACGCCGACGACGGCGACTTCCGGCGGGAAAGGTCTGTCGAGCAGGACGACGTGAAGCGCCGCGTCATCCATTTCGCCGGCGGGCAGCCCCTGGAGCCAGGCGCCGCGATTGGCGTTCGCGTCCGTGAAGAGGTAGATCGTCTTCCGCTCGCCCGCGGCGCCGCCGTTGAGGGCGAGACGAAGGGCGGACTCAACGTCGGTATGCTCGCCAGCGATCGAATCACGGAATCCCTCAATGGCGGCAATCTTCGCGTCGAGTGTCGCGGCGTTCTTCCCGGCGTCCGCGCCTGCGGCGCCACTGACCCGCGTCCGCTCCGCATAGAGCCGGGTCAGCGTGGATTCGTAGGTCAGCTTCTCTTTGAGATCCTCGGGCCATCCCTTCCAGCTGTCGGCGCCGTTGATCACGAGGGCCGGACGATCACCGAATGCGATCACACTGACGCGCAGATTGCCGGCTGTGTCGAACGCCTCCTTTGCCATGGCGTCGGCGGAGGCCATGGCCGCGGCGACATTGTCGGCCGACACGCTGCGCGACACATCCAGGGCGAGAACGAGATGGCGTGACCGGCTGCTGATCTCCATCGCCGGCCGCGACAGGGCCGCGATCACGAGGGCCACGATCGCAAGTCTCAGCCCCAGGCTCAGAACGAGGCCACGGCGGGAGAGCTGCGTGTAGCTCCGGCGACCCAGCCAGATGAGAAAGGCGAGGATCGGCGGCAGCAGAAGCCAGAGCCATGGCGTCTCAAACGACAATCGTCACTCCGTCCACCGAAAGTGGTAGCTCATCCATTCGAACAGAATCAGCAGTGTTGCGGCGATGGCCAGGGCGAACCAGGGCACGACACCGAAGAGGCGATCCGTCAGTTCGAGAGCCGGCGCATCGGCCGACGCCTTCATCGGCGCCAGGCGCGTCTCCGCATCAGAGGCCAGGTTCACGGCCGTGTAGTCAAATTCGCCGTCGAGTTCCACGCGCAACGGACCGGGCCGCAGCCCGGCGTCAAAATCGAAGCCGCCATGGTCGACGGCAACTTCGGACTCCTCGACAGTCTGCGTGGCGCCGGGTCGTCCGACTTTGATCGTTGTCCGGTCCGACGACACGGGGCGGAGTGACACGATGCGCTCGCCGATCCCGTAACTCGACTTGATACAGCTCTTTCGCGACGCGGCCAGCTCAATCACGGCGTTCCGGAGAATGAGCGGAAATGCGTTGCGAAAAGGAAGGTCGGACTCCATGACGCTGAACGCGATGCACAGCGCCGTCTGCCCGGGACTGACGCGCCAGAGCATCAGCGGCGCTCCGTCGCCGGCAACGGCCAGGATTTCCATCGGCTCCAGCGGCTCGACGCGCCGGGCATGCGCCAGTTCCGCGCCGCCTAGGCTGACATAGCGACAGAGCGGATGATCCCGATCGACGATGGACAGGGCCGGCAGGTCGATGCTCCCCGTCTGACGCAGCGGAAACCCCTCCGGCCAGGCGTTTACGAACACGGCGGCCTCGGCGTCCATCGCGCCGTCCGGCGCCTCGCCATTGAAGATTGTGACATCGAAGCCTGATTTCGCGTCGCCCCCGAGGGAGGCGTACTCCGCCGGCGAGATCGTGACGCTCGTCTCCAGGTCGACGAGCGGTTCCATCGCAACGAGCGCCTGCTGAAAGAAATACGCCTGATCCGGCGTGGACACCAGCAGGATACTCGCAGGCTTAATCGGCGGCAGGATGGCGTACGCCACGTTGTCCGTCATCAGGGCATCGGGGCGATCGATCGTCGCCTTCAGGACGCCGCCGAGCGGTTCGTCGATGACGATCGTCTTCTCCCACACGCCCCCCGGCTCGATTGTGAACGGCTCGACGCCGCGCGTTGAGTCATCGAGTGACAGAACCAGCTGCGACTCGATGGCTTCTTCCGACGCGCTCGTAATGCGAACGAAAACGTAATGCGACAGTTCATGCGCGTGTGGTCGCGCCTCGATCGTCGTGATACCGAGGTTGTCCGACGTCGCGCCGACGCGATGGACGATGATCTCCGGCGCGTCACTCGGCGCAGCGGCCGACGTCGCCCGGGACTCGCCGGAAGGCGCCGGCACATTCGTCCCATCCGTCACAAGGAGAATGCAGGGACGCTCCTTGTCCTCAAGCAGCTGCGTCGCAAGTTCGATGGCGGATTCGAGGTCGACGCCCCCGGGAAACGGCGCGATTGTCATCGCCGCTTCCGCGATCCTGCCACGCTCCCGGGTCCAGGGCTGAGCGACGCGCGTCAGCCGGCCCGCTTCGATCAGGAGCCACTCATCACTCACAGGACGACGCTCCGTCATGTCACGGATGGCGTCGATCGCAAGCTCCAGCCGACGTCGCGGCGGCGCATCGGCATTCGTCGCATCTGGTTCGAGGGCCTGCATGCTCGCGGAATTATCCAGCACAATGGCGATCGATCTCGGCTTCATTCCACCGAGCGAGAAAATCGGATTTCCCACAGCCAGCAGGAGACACGCCACGATCAACAGCCACAACAGGAGGGAAAGCAGGCGCTTGAGCCGCTTGAACAGCGAGCGCACCTGTGTGGGCCCCGCGAGATTGCGCCAGAACTCCAGCGAGGGGACCGTCTCCCGCGTTCGCCGCAGCTTCAGCAGGTACAGCGCGACGACAACCGGCACAACGCCGAGCAGCCACAGCGCCCAGGGCGCGAGCAGTGTCATGCCACGAGCCCTCCGCGTTCGAGGACGGTTCGCAGGAACGCGTCAAACGGCGTGTCGGTCCTCGCGAGGGCGTATCCAATCGCGTATTTCATGCCGTAGCGTTTGATATCCTCTGAGAAATCCGCGAACGCCTTCTTGTACCTGCGAAGCATCGAATCGGTGATCGTCAGGTCGTCGAAGTCCTGCGTCTCGCAGTCGACAAGCCGAAGCTCCCCCCGGATGGTCGGATTGATTTCCCAGGGCGACGCCACCTGCATGACATAGATCTGATGCTTGAAGAAACGCAGCCGATCGAGACCGGCGCGGACGCGCTCCAGGCCGTAGAAATCGCTGAGCAGCACGATGAGCCCGGGCCGCCTGACGCGGGACACAAACTCCTGAAGCGACGCCGCCGGATCCGTTACGCCGCCGGTTTTCAGATCGTCGAGAAACTCGAATACGTTGAAGATGCGGCCGCGACCGCGCAGCTGCGTCCGACCGGGTTCCAGCTTGTTCGTGAAGGGCACGATCGACGCCGAATCCATGTTCGACATGCCGATGTAGGCGAGCGCCGCCGCAATACGACGGGCGTGGTCAAACTTGTTGGGATCCCCGAAGTTCATCGAACCGCTGCGATCGAGCAGGACCCACAGATCGAGTTCCTCCTCCTGCCGAAACAGCTTGATGACGAGTTCCCCGAGGCGGGCGTAGACCGTCCAATCGACCGTGCGGGGATCGTCGCCCGGCGAGTACTCGCGGAAGTCCCTGAACTCGATGCTGGCGCCCTTGCGCACGGACTGGTGCTGGGCCTGCTGGCGACCGAAGACGAGCCGGCGCGCGATCAGGTTCAGGTACTCGATGCGCTTGAGGAAGTCCTTATCGAAGAGCGTATCGGCCATTCGGCGGGGGTTCCTGTCAGGCGGCGGGTTCGACGATTGAATCCATCAGCTTATCCAGAACGCTGTCGGGATTGATGTTCTCGGCTTCGGCCTCAAAGTTCCGGATGATGCGATGACGCAGGGCCGGCTTGGCGACTTCACGCACATCCTCGCAGCTCACGTTGAAGCGGCCGCCCAGCAGGGCCCGCACTTTCGCGCCGAGAATCAGCGTCTGCACGCCGCGCGGGCTGGCGCCGTAGCGGACAAAGCGCTTCGTCATGTCCGTCGCATACGGCGAATCGGGATGCGTGCCCAGGGCGATGCGCGCCGCGTATCGCTGGACGAATTCCGCGACCAGCACCTGTCGCACGGTATGCTGCATCCTCGTGATTTCATCGCGATTCAGCGCGGGCGTGACGACGATTTCATCGTCGCCCGTCGTGCGCTGGATGATGCCAAGCAGCTCCTCTTCCCCCTGAAGGGCGACATCCACTTTGAAGAAGAAGCGATCGACCTGCGCCTCGGGCAACGGGTAGGTGCCCTCCATCTCGATGGGATTCTGCGTGGCGAGGACCCAGAAGGGCGCGGGCAGCGAGTGCGTCGTTCCGCTGACCGTCACGCTCCGTTCCTGCATCGCCTCGAGAATGGCCGACTGCGTTTTCGGCGTGGCGCGATTGACTTCGTCCGCGAGGACGAGGTGTGCGAAGATCGGTCCGGGCTCGAACTGGAAGCGGCGACCGCCGTGATCGTCCTCGTGGAAGATCGTGGTGCCCGTGATATCGGAGGGCATCAGGTCGGGCGTGAACTGAATGCGATGAAAACTGAGGTCCATCGCCTCGGAGATCGTGCGCACGAGCAGGGTCTTGCCCAGGCCGGGCACGCCTTCGAGCAGTACGTGACCACCCGCGAAGAGCGCCGTCAGCACCTGATCGACGACGGACGAATACCCGACGATGCGCCTGCCGATCTCGGCGCAAAGCTTCTCGTATCCCTGCCGAAACAACTCGGCCGTCTGCGGACTCAGTTCCTCGCTCATATCGCCTCTCAGGTTCGAAGACAGCGCGGGACGCGCCGCCGATTCAGTACGGCCGCCATGCAGGTCCCCCGCGTTCGCAGCTCGTGTTCACGCTGACCCGGCGCCGCCACGCGCAGTGCGACCCGTGTCAACATCCTTCCATATGCAAACGTTGATCGCCCCCGACGCGTTCGCCTTATTCGTCCGACGCCTCTGTCGTTTTGTCGGCGTCATCCTCCTGCGGCTGAATCGCGCGGAAGTAACGGCCCAGGTAATCGCGGCACGAAACCGGCACGGATTCCAGATCGAGGTCGGCCTCCGCTTTGCGCACCATTTCGGCGAAGATCTCCTTCTCCGACTGGCCCGATGCGGCCCGTTCGTTTGTCGATACAACGGAATAGGTCGTGCTGCGACCGGCGCGTTCGCGCGTCTGCGCGAGCGAAGGGGTCCGATCGTCGTCGCCCTTCGGCGCCTTGCCGCCCTTCGCGTCCGGTGTGGTTCCCCAGCCCGGCTTCAGACCGCCCTTGCCGCCGGGTTTTCGGCAGAAGAACTCCGACTCGCCGTTACCCTGGCATTTGGAGCAGGAGCCGTTCCTGCAGTTCTTACATTCCTTCTTATTCATGCAGCGCTTCAGTTCGTCGAGATAGCTCTCGCACTTGCTCAGGTGATCGCACTGTTGATAGCGATCCGCGTTCTCGCGCAACTGCTTTGCGAGCTTCTCCATTTCTTCCGCCGAGCGTTCGCCATTCATGGAATTGGCGGCGTTGGCGCACTTGCTGCACGCCTCGCTGAGTTCGTGCTCGTCGCCCAGTTCCTGCGCCAGCTTCTGAAGATCCGACGCGGCCGCCTCGAATTCGGAGGCCGACCACTTCGCCTCGCCCGACTTCAGCTTCTTCGCGAGATCGCTCAGGGCTTTGGCCGCCGAGTTGTAGTCTCCGGCCTTCAGCTTCTTCGCCACGGACGCCAGTGACTTACTCGACTTCATCGAGCGGGCCGCCTTGCGCAGCGACGACTTCGGCGCGCCGGCCGCCTTGCGCTTCGCCTCCAGCTCATTCCGCATCCGGGCGATGCGCTCAAGGGCTTCCTTCTTGGACGGCTTCTGTTTCAGAAAGTCCGCAAGCTTCCGCATTTCGTCCTGGAGCCTGCGTTCCTCATCCGTCTTCGGCTCTTTGAACTCCGCCAGTTTGCGCTCGACATCCTCGTTGATGTCGTTCCACTGATCGTCGCTGATTTCCCTGGCGACGACGGGATCCGCCTGCGTCTTCGCATTCGGAACGATGAAGAAGAACGCGACGAGGGCGATCAGCGGCAGCGGCAGCATTCGCAGTTCCCGCGGCGCCCGCCACGGCAGGGCCGACTCGGGGCGAACGGAACCCACGCGCGCCATCGCATCGTTCAGCACGAGCTTCGCCCGCGCCTGGCGATGGTGCGACGCCAGCTGCAGCGCGCTGGCGAATCGATCCTCGCTGTCCGCAGCGCGATCCAGCGCGCGGGCAAGTCGCAGTTCATTCGTCGGCGCCACGAAGCCGAGCAGACCGGCGGCGACGGCGAGTCCCGCCACGAGCCAGCTCGCCTGGAAAGGTGAGCCGAGAATCTCGCCACCCGCGATGTAGTTCACGATCAACAGCAGCACGGCGGCGACGCAGCCATAGAAGGCGCCGACGGCGAACCATCGCAGCGCCGTAATCAGGTGATAACGCCGCCGCAGGCCGTGGAGAATCGCGTCAACGGGTTCCGGCAACTTCGATGGATTTCTCATTCGTCAGCTCCCGCGCCTGCGCCGCGAGCCCGTGCAGCGGATCACGCCATAGCGCCTGTCGCAACAACGATTCGCCCGCCTCTGTCGCGCCCGCTCGGCAGGCGGACAGACCGGCTCGATAGTAATCTGTCACAGACTCCAGCTTGCCCGCGCCACGCTCCAATGCGCGACGGTAGTCTCGCCAGGCTCTCTCCCAGTCGCCCAACTTAAAGAAGTATAACGCCTCAGAAGCGTCGAATCGATGACTCATTGGCTCCCGCAGCCGGGCTTCGTCGATGGCGATTTGCGCCTTCTTATAGTCCTGACCATAGGCGCGGGACGCATAAATGGCGGCCAGGGAATCCATGGGGCCCGCGTCGAATGGGCGCCCAACCGCCCTGGACAACCAGTATTCCTCGACATCGGCCAGCAATTTCCGCGCCTCGTCCTGACGTCCGGCCAGCGTCAGCCACTGCGCCTTCCGCCAGTTCAGGTTTGCGAATTCCTCCTCGTCCCAGGCCGAGCCATAGCGATCGATACGCATCTCCATGATGCGGATTGCATCGTCATAGCAGTGATGCATCTGATAGGCGTACTGCAGCCACTCCAGCGTAATGTCGCCGTCGGAGTTGTCGTCCCGGATCTCGGCGCCAAAGAGCTGGGCGACCGCCGATCGATCCAGTCGGCCCGCCGCGACTTTCTGCAGCACTCCGCCGCCATAGTATCTGGCGCTGATATAGCGATTCGAGTAGTTGTAGGTCACGTAGTTTGACTCGGCCAGGCTCTCATCGGTCCGCATCAGCCAGCTATCGACGCGCCAGATGGCGGACGACTCGGAGTGACATCGTTCGATCAGAGACGCCTCCAGCGAATCGGCCGTCGCCGTGTCACCACGCTTCCGCGCAACGACGAGACGAACCATATCACATTCATTCTGCAATTCCGGCGAGACCGCGTTGGCGGCGCTGACGGCGCGATCGATGCGATCGAAGTCGCCGAGATCGAAACAGGCGTTGAGATAATCCCGGAAGCGAGCGCTCTTCACGATCGCGTCGGCGTCTCCCATTTTCTCGATCAGCGCAACGATGTCGGCGGGGCGCCGCTTCGCGCGATACAGCGAGATCAGCGCCTCGACGGTCTTCGTCTTCTCCCAGCCCGGCCCGACGAGATCCGCCATCGCCGTCAATCGGGATTCGATCTCCGGATCGAGCAACGCCCACTCCCAGATCTCATCGGGGAGTTCATTGACGTCTGACGCCTCTTCCTCCGGATCGTCCTTCAACTCGTCGGGCAGTCTGGACTGGCACGATCGAAGCGCCGATCGAACTTCGTTCACCGTCCTGTCGCCACCGAAGCCACCCCAGTACCAACTGTAGTCGTCGGCGTCGGGATCGATGCTCGGCAGATCGTTCGCCTCAAGGGCCGCCCAGGCGGCTGCGATCATTCTCCGCTTCCAGCCGGCGGCATCCTCCGGACGATCCGCGGCGGCGCACCACTCAGCGAACATCGGCCAGGTCTCGCGCGGAAGGCGCCATTGCGTGTCGGCGAGTTCATCGAGGAGGCGATCGAACGCCCGGATCTCGACGAACTTCTTCTGGGCGGCCTCGCGCCAGTCCGACGCGAATTCGCCTGACGACGAGGATCGTCGATTCATGTAGGCGCGGATCCGCGCCGCATTGGCGCCACTCATGAACATGGACATGTCATTGAACATGCCGTCGTCCGATTGATCCGGGTTGACGAGCGCGGCCTGTGTCTTCAGTCGCTCGACAAGACCATCGACATCCCCGGCCTTCGCAAGAAGGTCCGCCTGGAGTCGTTCGTGTGACGCCCACAGCGGCTCGTACAGTTCGATTCCGCCGTTGTTCTGATTCCCGACAATCTCATTCAGGTAGGAGAGCATCGAGGAGTTCATGCTCAGTACGCCGGCGGCGCCGACCTGGCCCTTGCGCATGTTCTCCAGATAGGCCTTCGCCTTTTCCTGAAGCGGCGCTGACGGCGTGGTCCGCCAAAGCGAACGACGTCGCGCGGACAGCCACTCGACGAACTCCGCGTTGACATCGACGGCCGATCGATCGGCCAGGCCCATCTGGGCCGCAAGCGCGAGTCCGCGACGCGCCTTCACATTCTCCGGATCCTCTTCGATGAAGATCAGGAACCGCCTGGCCCCTTCCTGCGCGCTATCGTGAAGGAGCGACACGAGCGCGGCGTCCTCAGGGCGTTCGTTGGGGATGTCGATCTTCAGGATTCCGCATTCTCCAACCTCGGCGACCGCATACAACCTCTCGAACCAGAGCGATTCAGGTGTGATCGCTTCGGTAGACGCCCAGAGGCGATCGATGGCCAGCCGGGCGGCGTCCGCGCGACGACCCACCCGAAGGTAGGCGCGATAGAGGATTGACGCCCGCGTGTCATCCAGCGGTTTGCGATCGCGCGCCCGCTCCAGGTGTGTGATGATCCCGTCGACATCATCGATCAGCGCGCTCGCCCCGAGGAGCCGCCATTGAAGCATGTCGTCTTCATCCGACACCGGGCTCTCCTCCGCGATCCCCGCCATCAGGCGCTTCGATTCGTCAGAGTTCTTCCGCATGAATTCGACGAACGCCTCCTTCATGCGATACTGCTCCGCCATCTCCGGCAGCGCTTCCTTCAGCTCGGCGAGCATCGCCATGGCGCCGTCCCAGTTTTCCAGCTGCATCTCGGCCTGCATGAGCTCTGATCGCAGGGCGTTGTCCTCCGGCAGCGACTTCCGGCGTTCGATCAGCGTATCGCGCGCCGCTTTCCAGCGATGATCGCGGATCTGCAGGCTCAGCGTCAGCTTCGCCAGGCGGGCGTCGCCCGCATCGCGCTTCAGCTCGGCGTCGTTTGCCTCAAGGATGGCGTCGATCTTTCCGGTCCGTTCCGCCATGTCGCAGAGCGTCTCGGCGATCTGCGATTCCTGCCAGCTCTCAAACTCCGGTTCCTCGCGACCGCCGTACATGCCCCACATGCTGTAGTAGTAATAGTCATTGCCCTCATCCGGCAGACTGCGATAGCCGCGAGAGAGGAGCTCCATCGCATCCTCGGTTCGACCGAGGCGATCGAGGAGCTCGGCGTATTGGGAGATCTGGTTGATGTCGTCGGCGAAGAGCAGCGACAGTTCCATCAGTTCGAGCGCGCGCGGTCCGGCGTCCTGTCGCCACATCAGGCCCGCGAGCATTGGCAGCATGGACTGCGGCGAACCGCCCTGCGACGAGATCAGATAGGCGCGTTCCGCCTTCTCGTAGTCGCCGAGCTTCACGTAAATCGATGCGAGGTGCCGCAGATCATCGTCGGGGGCGCCCCAGTAGTATCCGCCGTAGCGACCGTAGCTGCTGGTGAACGCAGGGCTGATTCCCATCATGGCGGCGGACGCCGGGCCCTGCGGCGCCTGCGTGATGCCGGCCGCCGCGTTCCTGATCTGCTTACCCGCCAGAACGAGCTTCAGCTGGTCCATGCGATCCGGCAGACTGGTGCGCTTCAGCCGGCGGACATACTCCCACGCCTCGGCGGCGCGCGACCACTCGCCCTTGCGCTCCAGGAGTTTCGCCCAGAGCGTGTGAATCTGCGGGTCGTACGGCGACGCCTTGCGGCGCACGTCCAGATCCGATTCCAGCGCCTCCCAGTCTCCCACGAGCGCCGACACGGCCAGGCGCGCATCCTGATCGTCGTCGAGGGTCTTCTGAATCGCCTCCGCAGTCGTCGGATCGCTCGCCGCCACGGCCATCGCCGATCGCACATCAACTCCGTCACTGCGATTCATCTGACCGTAATAGCGCCGATAGGGATCGTTGTCGTCCTCGCCGACGGCCTCGCGCTCGAAGAGTTCGCGAACCTGGGCCAGGGCGCCCGGCGCGTCCTTCTCCGCAAATGCGAAGATGGTCAGGCGCTTCCGCGCGGGCGTATTCGTCGGATCCAGTCGAAGCGCTTCTTCGAATTCCGCCTTCGCCTTCGGATAGGCGCGGAGCTCGAGGAATCGGTTGCCGAGCGTGATATGACTGCCGGCTTCCTTGAGATTCATCCGCTCCTTCCAGACCTTCTCCGCCTCCTCGTGCTCGCCGCGCCGCCACAACAAGTGGCCGAGTCGATCTCGCAGATTCTGCGTCGGGACTTCCTCCGTCGATTGCCGCCGGCCGCTGAACAGGCCGCTGAAGATCGACGATCCTCCGCCTTCGACCTTACGTTCCAGCGCTTCAATCACTTCCCGATAGGCGGCGATGAGTTCCTCGTCCGAGGCGAATCCCTCCATCCACTGAACGCGCTCGGACATCACCTGGCGTCGCAGCGCCTTGACCTTCGCCGCCCTGTTCAGGACGGCCAGCGCGTCGTCATAACGACCGTGGCGCCGCAGCAGCGCCGCAAGCTCCTGATGGTTGCTCCAGTCATTCGGATTCTTCTTGATCCGATCGCGCAGAAACTCGACGTATCGATCGAAGAGTCCCGTCGCCTCCGCCAGTGATCCGAGGATGGATGACGGATCGCCGCCACCACCGCCGAAGGGCGTCATCATCGACTGATCGCCCTCGCCCAGTTTGGCCGCCTGTTCGAGCAGGTCGAACGCCATATTCGTGTCATCATCAAGGACGGCAATCACGGCGCGGAACTGCAGCAGCAGCGGCGAGTCCACGTCCTGCGCCGCCAGCGTCTGATCCAGCAGTGTCTTCGCTTCCTCGACGCGGCCCCGAATCACGCAGATGGCGGCGTAGGCGACGTTCGTCAGGTCCACTTTCTCGTCGCGAATCCTGTTGTATTCCTCGAACGCCTTGTCCGGCTGGTTCATCTTCCAGTAGATGTCGCCGAGCCTGCACGTCATCATGTTTCGCGCCGACATCAGCTGGATCATGCCCGCGTACTGCGGCGGCATGCCCGGCGGAACCTGCGGCTTCGGCTGGTTGTCGATGAACTCCCGCGCCATCGACACGGCCTTCTCGTATTCGCGACGCTCGATCGCGCGATCGATCAGACGCATCGCCAGCGCCTGATCCGACATTGACTTGTCAATCAGCTTTTCCAGCACCCTGTCGGCCAGGTCGGGTCGGCCCATCGTCTTGTGCAGCATGAGCAGTCGCTTGGCCGCCAGGGGATCGTCCGGGCTGGACGCGTATTCCGCCTCCAGCCGATCCCGGATTTCCTTCGCCAGCGCCGGCCGCATCACGAACAGCGCCGAGAAGGGCTGGAAGTGGTTTTGATCATCGTCGTTGTACATGCCGTACATCGACATCATGCCGCCGTACTGCGTCGATTGACGCATCTGTTCGGAAACGGCGCTGACGATGCGATCCGCCGCCCCTTTGACGTCGCCCTTGATCAACAGGGATCGCGCAATCATCGCGTCACCCGTCTCGCCCGCGCCGCCCCAGCCGCCGCCGCCACTTTTGCTGCGCTTGGCGGCTTCGAACTTTTCGAGGGCCGCCTCATGTCGACCGTAGTAGTGCAGCAGAATGCCGACGCGCTCGTAGCTCGACGGATCCCGCGGGTTCGCCAGCTCGCCGAGCGCTTCGAGGGCTTCGTCCCGGCGACCTGCGGCGAGCAGCGCCTCGACGAGCCGATAGCGCGGCGTGCGCTTCGCGTCGTCGTCCTTCGCCCGATCGATCTGCTGCCGCAGGGCCTCGATCAGCTTCTCGGGCTCATTCCGAATCGTGTGGATCTCGACCAGGAGTTCATGAAGCCCCTCCATGTGCGGACTCTTCTCCGCGATCTCCTCCAGGAGCTTCAGCGCTTCGTCGATCTCCAGCGAGTAGTAGAGCGCCCTGGCGAGACGCATCTTGTTGCGGGCGTTGTCCGGGCTCGCCGCGAGCGTCGCTCGCAGCGATTCGATCGTGTCGGTCGACTCGGCGACGGCCGTCGGCGGCTGGAGCTGCTCCAGGCGACGTCGCACCTGCGCCAGCCTGCCGACATCGGCGAGACCGCGACGCAGGAGACGCTGGTAGACTTCGATCGCAACGGGCGCCCGATCATTCGCCTCCAGCGACTCGGCGAATGCAATCTGCACGCTCTCGTTCGTCGGCATGCCGACGGCCAGCGATCGGAGCACGGGCAGAAGCTCCTTCACGAGCTTCCGCTGGCGAATCAGGGCGAGGACTTCGTCACCCACGCGATCCTGGTTCACGCCGGCGACACCCACGGCGCGCTCGAGCGCATCACCCGCCGCGATCGTGTTATCGAGCGACAGATGGAGCCGCGCGATGCGGATCCACGAAGGCCAGAGTTCGAGCGGGTTCTGCATGCCGCCCCAGCCCCAGTAGACGTTCATCCTGCCCCAGCGCTGCTGCCAGGACCACGTGTCCTGGCCGGCCGACTCCAGGATGCGAGGAATGTCCGGCGTGATCGCGACGTTGCGAAGCGACCAGTTTCGGGCGTCCCGCGCCAGTCGTTCCTTTGAAGCGACGACCTTCTGCTCCAGCGCCAGCGCGTCGGCGTATTCCTCCTGCGCCTCGGCGACTTCGCCGAGCGTCTGAAGCAGACCCAGCTCGCTGGGAAACTCATCGAGATAGGCCGCGTAGATCTTTCGGGCCTCGGGCCAGTCGCCGTCGCGATCGTAGAGTTCCGCAAGCTTGCAGACTTCCGCGAAGTAGGGAACGCTGGCTGTCAGTCGATCGTCCGACGATCGCCGGTACGCTTCCCTTGCGCTCTCGACACGCTCGGCGTAAAGACCCTTCAGCGTATCGACCATCTTGTACTGTTCGGCGATTCGCCGCGCACGAACGGTCTGATCCGTCTCCCGCAGGAAGTCATAGAGCTCGACCAGCTTGTCGCGCTCCGCAAACGCCTTGACGATGGCGTTGAAGGCGGAATCGATGCCTTCCTGCTCGCCGTACCAACTCGTCGTCAGCGTACCGCTGTAGATGCGCTGCAGCAGTTGATCGCCCGCCAACCGCCGAACGGCGATGAGCGATTTCTCATACCATTCGTACGCCAGGTCGTTCTGTTCGTGGAGCTGCGCGATCCCGGCAAGCATTGTCCAGCCGTCGGCGTCCGCGGGGTTCCCGGGCTCCAGCGACTTCCAGATCGTGCGCGCCTCCTCGATGCGATCCGTCTTCGCGAGAATCGTTGCGAGGTTCAGCTGCGCCCGCAGATGCCCCGCCGTCCGGATGGTTCCGGAATACCCGCTGACCAGCGCCTCGCCGAGCGCCCACTTGTGGGCGATGTCGGCGAGCAGTTCCTCCGTCAGGCGCAACTGGAATCGAATCGGCAGGGATCGCACGAAGTCGCGTCGCGCCCGTTCAACCATTTCCTTTTCAAGCGCTTCGCGGCGATCATTCAGCAACGTCGCCAGTCGCCGCGCATGCGGTTCGGCGTCCTTGTATCGTTCGGCGCCGAGCAGGATATCGACGAGACCGCTGAGGGCGACGAGATCCGTGTCATCCGCATTCACGGCGCGCCCGAGCATTTCGGCCGCCTCATTGTTGGCGCCCTGGGCCTGCCGGATCACGGCGAGCTCGATGATCTCATCGCGATCCAGCGCCTCGACGCCTTTCGCCTCCAGTTCGGCGAGCCGGGCGTCGCGCAGCGCGGGCTTCTGCGCGATCAGCGAATAGGCCCGCACGCGGAAGTAGTCTCGCTGCGATGACTGCCCCAGCCATGTCTGATGCTCAAGCGGGAATGTCGCCGTCTCCAGCGCCTGCAACAGCGCGAGCGCCTTCTCCGACTCGCTGAATGTCTCTTCGAAGACTTCGTACGCCTTGAGTTTCAATACGGCGTTGTCGGGCTGAGATTCAAGCTGCGCGTCGAGCGTCTCCTTCAGCTCGGTCAACAGTCCGTTCTCCGTGAAGAACGCCACGGCCCGATCGAGATTGCTGCGCGGCGCCTGTCCGCCGCCCCCCCAGCTCGCCTGCATGCTCGCCATCATGATCGAGCCGAAACCGCCGCCGCCGCCCGGCGACGACCCTGCGCCGGGATTCTGCTTGTTACCGACTCCCGCGCTGAACAGCCGACCCGCAATCTCGGCCGCCGCCCGGCGATCGCCCTTGTCGATGTACGCCTTCGCCAGCTGCTCGATGTTGCGTATGTTGTCAGGTTCCAGATCCAGCAGCCGACGCGCCGCCTCCAGCGCCTCGTCGGTCCGTCCCGATCGCTCCAGCGTCGCGACGAGCTGGCGATGCAGCTCAAAGGCGTCCGGCTTCATGCGGATGCCTTCCCGGAACACAGCGATCGCTTCGTCGAAGAGACCGTTGCCTTTCAGGAGTGTTCCCGCGTAGAGCTTGTTGGCGATCTGTCGCCAGGCGGACTTCGCCTCGTCGACGCTTCCCGCCTCGAAGAAGCACTTACCCAGTTCGCCCAGGACATAATCCCGATCGACGCCCGGGAAGCGCATGACGCGCCGATAGGTCTCCGCCGCCTCATCGAAGCGCGCCAGGCGGCGAAGAATCTCCGCACGCGCCATCTGGAGATCGACATCGCGCGGGTTGTAGCGAATCACGACGGCGAGCCAGTCGATCGCCCGGTTGTATTCGTATTCCTGGATCAACAGCTGCGCCAGCGTTCGGGCGACAAGCGTGTCCTCGGGGTCCGCCTCGGCACGCGCCTGCAGATCGACGATCAGGTCATCCACCTCGCCGAGCCGCCGCGCAACGTCGTGGAGCTTGCCGATGGCGGTGGCCGCCGTGTCGCGATCGGATCGCTGGATCGACGCCACGCGATAGGTCTTCATCGCGTCTTCCAGGCGACCCGCCTCGGCCAGGGCGTCGGCGTAGGCCAGGTGCAGTTCGTATCGATCGGGTTGCAGCCGAGTCGCCGTTTCGAAATAGGTCAGCGCCCGCTCGATCTCGCCGAGCCGCGCCATCTGTTCGGCGACGCTCTTGAGGACGGTCGCATTGTTCGGCGACGCCTCGACCATCGCTTCAAACGTCCTGACGGCGCCGCCCTTGTCGTCGTATCGCAGTCGAAGATCGGCGATCGACTGGTAGTAGTCCCGACCTCGCTCCGGATGCCCCTCGATCAGCCGCGTGTACTGCGCCACGGCGGCGTCCACGTCACCGATCGCCTCAAAGAGCCTCGCCAGTTGCCGGCGCGCCTCTTCGTGGGCCGGATTCAGGGCCAGGAGCTGTTCGAGCCGCTCCCGTGCGGTCCTGAAGTCGCGACGATAGTCGGCGGCCCGCGCCAGAATCAGCAGGCTCGTCTCGTCGTCCGGCGAATCCCTGAGTCGCGCCGACTCATCCTCGATCAGGGCGTCGATCCTGTTCGCCGTGGCGTGCATGCTGACGAGGATGTCAACCCCCGCCGCCCGCTGCCGATCACTCGGCATGAGTGACAGCGCGTCACGCCGCGCCTTCAGCGCGTCCTCGACGCGTCCCAGTCGCACGAGCAGATCGGCGCGCTCGAGCTGGTACCGAACTTCCTGCGGCTTCAGCGCGCAGGCCTTCTCCATCGCCACCAGCGATTCATCCATCGCGCCGGCGCTCGCAAGCGTCCGGCTCATGACCGCCTGAACGTAGGGATCCTCCGGCGCCGCGTCGCCCATGCGCTTCGCCGCCGCCACGGATTTCTCCAGCTCGCCCTGGAGGCGATAGAGGCGGCTCAGGGCCTCATACCCTTCGGCCGTTTTCGGCGCGAGCTCGATCGCCCGCTCGTAGCACTCGGCGGCGTCGTCGAACATCTCGTACGGCTCGAAATAGGAGCCCAGGCGTCGCGCGAGCGTCGCATCCGTCATCCCGCTTTTCAGCACGCGTTTCCACTGGCCGCGGGCCGCATCCAGGTCCCGATGCGCCGCGAGAAACTGGCCGTACGCGACGTAGAGTTCGACGTCGTCCGGATGCTGAGAGATGATCCGCTCGTACTCCGCGACGACGCCATCCTTCTCATCGAAGCGCTCCAGCATCGAGATCCGTCGTTCGCTGAGCGTGATGTCCTTCGGAAAGAGCGTCGTCGCCTCTTCGAGGGTCGTCTTCGCGCCGTCCTTGTCGTCCATCGCCGCCTGCACATCGGCCAGGAGCATCCGCATCTGCGATTGCTCCGGCGACTTCTCGATCCGCTCGCGACAATAGGCGATGAGATCGTCGAGCCGACCGGACTGACGATAGAGTGTCACGATCCGCTGATGCAGTTCCTCCTGCAGCCAGTGGTCTCCCGTCAGCAGCGCAATGGCGTCGCTGTAGGCGTGAATCGCATCCTGTGTCCTGTCGAGTTTCTCAAGGGATCGTCCGAGCTGCCGCAGCACTTCGCATTTGCGATCGGCGTCCGCGGACGTGGCCTCAACCAGCGCCTCGTACTGAGCGACGGCCGCCTCGTGCAGATCACGCTGCGCCAACGCGTCGGCGATTCGCCTGCGATGCAGGTAACTGTCGGCGTACTGTTCCGCGAGTCCCGTCAGGACGGCGGCGGCCTTCTCCCTGTCGCCGGCGCGCAGGTGCAGATCCGCAAGCGACTCACTCAGCGTCATCCGTTCCGACGCGCTGCGCGCCCGCTCGAGCGCCAACTGCAGTTGTTCCTCGGCTTCCTCAAGCCGATTGACCTTCTGAAAGACCTCCGACCTGAACACCAGCAGCTGCGACTCGTCGCGCTCGCTGAGGGCGCCGGAGGCCGAGATCGCCCCCAGCAACTCGAGCGCCCGGTCCGTCTTTCCCGTCCGAAGGAAGAGTCGCGCCGCGACGACTTTGGTCGGAACATCGTCCGGCAGCGCCGCCATCCGCGCCTCGTAGCGCGACACGAGTTCGTCCAGCCGGCCCTGGTTGAGGTAATGCCGGACCAGCCCCGTAAACGCCGATTTGTGGAACGGCCGTCGCTGCAGAATGCGATCGAATCTCGCCGCCTCCTCTTCGGCCGCCAGTTCGCTTTCCGGCGAAGTCGTTTCCGTCGGCGCGGACGTGACAACGGCGCCGTTCGATTCGCCATCCTCTTCGACCTGTGCGCGAACGCCGGACAGACACAGGAATCCGATCGAGACGATGAACAGAATCCGATCGTAGCGCATGTTGCTTCTCCGATTGATTGAGAATCCGTGCGTTCTCATGGCCCAGGTGGCGCTTACCGGCAGGACAAGTGGCGGATGGCGCTGTGTCGCTCGCGGGCGCCTGGGGCGCCAGGCGTTTGCGGGCGTGTTCTGGCGACTCGCCGACCCATGGGCGTCAGTATACCGATCCGCTCCAATCGATTCGATCCAATCCGGAAAATCGGCCCTGGCCTCCGTTGACGGGACGAGCCCGACTCGGGCGCCGAAAAAACGCGGTCCGCAGGGTCTGAATCTGGCCGTCGAACAAAGTGTTGTACGTATCCAGGCGGCGGCGGGTTTCAGGAGAGTGTCGAATCACCCCCGCGGCGCAACGGCGTCATCGCCATTTCACAGAAAACGCGCCGTCGCAGCGCCTCCCGAGCCAGACGCTCCTTTATTATGATATGAGGTTTCAGTCGCACGCCCGTTGGGGCGATCCGTGGGAACCTGGCCGCATCCGCGGCGCCCGCTGCACACAGTATCCTGACCAAACCGCGGACAGAAGATCGATCCGCATAAGGGGAATGGCCGCCGATGCGTCTTCGATCCACCCGCCTTACTCACGTGATCCAGCTGTTGATGACGTCGTTTCCGATGGCGATCATCCCCGTCTCAGCGGCCTGCGGCGGTGACTGCCCGGTTTACACCCACACGGCGGGTGGCGCCGTCCAGACATCCGCCCTCGTCGAGGCCTCCGGCGTCGCCGCCAGCCGTCGAACGCCTGGCTATTTCTTCACACACAACGACAACACCAACGACCAGCGCGTGTTCGCCATCACCGCGGGCGGCGCGCTCCGCGCCACGTACACGATCCAGAATGCGACGAACGTCAGAGATCCGGAGGACATTGCCGTGGGGCCCGGCCCGACGCCCGGCGAAACTTACCTCTACCTTGCGGACACAGGTGACAACAACAACGTTCGTACCGATATCGCCGTCTATCGCGCCCTGGAACCCAGCGTTCCCGCATCCGGCGCCCCGATCAGCGAAACGCTGCCCGCCGACAAAATCCTTCTCGCCTTTCCGGATGGACCGCGTGACGCCGAAACGATGTTCGTGGACACGAATGGCGATATCTATCTCGTCGTGAAACGTCTGACACCCGGCAAGGTCTACCGCGCCCCTTTCCCGCAGTCCACGACGCAGGTCAACATGCTCGAACACGTCGGACAACTGCAATGGGGAAACACGCAGCCCACGGGCGGCGACATGGCCGCCGACGGTTCCGCCATCATCATTCGCGGGTACTTCCGGATGGATTACTGGGAGCGCCCCGCGGGGGCGACAGTCGGCGATGTGCTCAGCGCAACGGGCTGCCCGGCCATCTGGGCCATTGAACCGCAGGGTGAAGCCGTCTGCTTCGTCAACGAGGTACGCGACTACGCGACGATCAGCGAAGGCGACAACCCGATCGTCCATCTGTTCTATCGACAGCCGCCGCCACCCACGATCGGCGCGTTCGTCACTGCGCTGCTCCACACACCGGACGATCCCGACGCCATTCTCGCCTTTGACTACAACGAAGACGACGATCTCAATGGCCGTGACATCCGCGGCTTCATCGACGCGCTGCTCGACAACTAGGCCCGATTCAGCGCCAATTGCGAAGTGTCACTCCGACCGCGGAATCATGTGTTCCGGCATCAGGACGGCGACGACACGCCCTTTCGCGCAACATTCCCCGTCCGCCGTCACGGCGATCTCGACGATGACCTTCCGCGGTTTGGATTCCACGATGCGTCCCCGCGCTTCCAGGGCGGGCCCCATCGGTGTCGGTCGCAGGTAGTCCACGTGCAGTGAGGCCGTGACGAATCGCAGCGCCGGCGTCGTCCCCGGTTCGCGCCCCGCTGCGCGACAGGCCTCCAGGGCCGCCGATCCAGTTCCGTGACAGTCAATCAGCGACGCGATCAGGCCGCCATAGACATAGCCGGGAACGGCGGTGTGACAGGGTTTCGGGGTAAGAACAGCAACTGTTTCATCACCATCCCATGCGCTGCGGATATGCAGCCCATGCTCGTTGAGCCGGCCACACCCGTAACAATGCGCCACGTCATCCGGATAGCTGTCCTGCACAGCAACGCCAGTCGTCATTGGAGTTCCTCAGTCAAACTTCGCCTGCGCCGATCTTTCCTTTCTTAAGGATTTCAAAACACAGCTTAATGGAATCCTCGTCGAAACGAAGGAAGTGAATTCAGCCGGCGCGTCTACGCTTCCGCATGGCGACCACTTAGGAAAACAGGCTGTTTGACCCCAGGCGCCGTCTCTGGCCGGACCTTCCGACACAACGCCCGCCCCCCGAATGCGCGCCCCTGAGAACCAGACTCCGGAGAGGAAGCGTATCAATGAACACACTTCGAAAACTGACACTCAATCGACTCTGTCCGATCCTCGCATTGTTCCTGACACTGCTGATCGCCCGCGGCGCCAGCGCTCAGGTACAGTTCGACGGCGGCGCGACGATCGACTTCGCCGGATACACCGGTGGCGGATTCGCGCCGGAACCCGCGGCCGGCCAGCTCGATTCCGACACCTGGTCGTCCACAGGATTTGACACGGGGGCCGTTCCGTTCGGCGGATCAAAGACATCCGGCGACGCGGCGCTCGGCCAGAGCAACGGCGGCGTCAACCAGGGAGGCATTTACGCGTTCAATGTCGGCGCCGACAACTACGCCCTGGGCGTCCAGCCGACGACCGCGGACTTCACGCCGGGATCGTTTGTTCTTCGCGTGCAGAACGTCACAGGGGCGACGCTGACCAGCCTCGATATCGCCTACGTCGCCTACTATCGAAACGATCAGCCACGCTCCAATTCGTTCAACTTCTCCTGGTCAACGACCAACAGCAATTTCACGAGTGTCCCGGCGCTGGATCTCGTATCGCCACAGGCGTCGAGCGGCGGCGCCTGGGTCGCCAATCCGCGCAACACGACGATCTCGGGCTTCAGCGTCGCCGATGGCGACTCGCTCTACCTGCGCTGGTCCGGCGCCGATGTCGGCGGATCCTCGAATCGCGACGAGTTCGCCCTTGACGATATCGTGCTGGGGACCGGCGGCGATCCGATGGGCGCCTGCTATTCGAGCGACTTCACCACCTGCGAAGTCACGACGTCCGACGAATGCGCCGCGAGCGGCGGTAACTACGACGGCGACGGTACCGTCTGTCCTCCGCCGACGGGCGCCTGCTGCGAAGGCGCAAACTGCAGCGGCGGAATCACGGAGTCGGAGTGCCTGAGCGTCGGCGGAACCTATCGTGGCGACGACACCGGCTGCGTTCCCGGCATCTGCGATGTCAACGCCGGCGCCTGCTGCATTTCCGACGGAAGCTGCTTCCAGTCCAGTGACGCGAGCGAATGCTGCGCCTTCGGCGGCGTGTTTCACGGTTCCGGCTCAGTCTGTTCTCCCGAGCTCTGCGGCGGTGAGATCGATATAAAAACGCTGAAGGGTCTGTCGGACGGCGCCCCCGTGACGTTGAAGGACGTCATCCTCGTGACGGATACGGATCTGATTGCGAGCACTGGCAGCAGGAGCCTGACTGTCCAGGACTTCTCCGGCGCCAACGGCCAGGAACGAGGCTACACGATCTTCGGTAGCAATGCGGACATCGACGCAATTCTGATGCAGGCGTCCGTTGGGGATCTCGTCACGATTTCGGCGACGAAGGGGTCCTTCAACGGCCTCGGTCAGCTGATCGCGCCGTTCACGGGCGTGCAGACCTGCAGCGCGACGACGCTCCCGGCGCCCGTCGCCATCACGATCGACGACATGCAGGAGGGCGCCGCGTCCGCCGAGGCGCTGGAGAGCGTTGTCGTGACGCTGTCGTGCGTGACGTTTAACGACGCGGGCGGCGTCTTCGCCGGCGGCGCGAATTACGTCGTCACGGATACGCAGTCGTCACTCACGGGTCTCGTGCGCGTTCAGACGTCGTCGCTGGATCTGGCCGGTCAATCGATCCCTTCGGGCGGTGTCGAAATCACCGGCGTCCTCAGCCAGTTTGACTCGACGAGCCCGCTCGACGGCGGCTACCAGTTGCTGCCGATCTCGATCAACGACATCGCCGCCTGCGCCCAGCAGCCAACAGGCGCCTGCTGCACAACACCCAGCCTCGGCGCCTGCCCCACCTGCCCGGGCGACATGAACGGCGACAACACGATCAACCTGGCCGACGTCGCCGACTTTGCGAACGCCCTGCTCGGCGCCGATCTCGCGACCCCTTCCGCCCTCGCGTGCGCCGATACGGACCTCGATGGCGCCAACGCGATCAACGGTCTCGACACACAGGCGTTCATCGCGCTGCTGACCAGCAATGCGACCTGCCAGGCGACGTGCGAGGTACTCACGGGCGCCGAATGCGGCGCCATCGGCGGAACCTTCCACGGAACTGGCACGGACTGCCTCGTCGATCCGTGTAATCCGTAAACCTGCCAGGACGCCCAGACAAGACGCCTGTCTCAATCCAGGCACGCAGGACAACCAACGCCCTCGCGATCATTGGCGTCGCGAGGGCGTTCCTGCAGATCTCCGGTTTGCCGCCCCTGCTCCGCCGAAGCCCCGGGCATCGATCGTGCGAGCGCTCGCGTACGACCACCACACGGCGCCATGCCAGTCTCCAGCGACCGGTCGCGAATCGCCGGGAATTTTCCTCAGCCAGTTCTTCGCCGGATGTCGCATGAGATCCGGGGGGATCGTAATACCCTTTCGCGCATCCATTCAGTACTCAGAGGGAAGGTGAACCATGTCCGGCGCCAATCGCCGCAATGCTGTGGCATTTACGTTATCCATCGTCATCTGCTCGATGCCGGCGGCGGCGAACGAGCCCGCAACGCTTGAATCAGGACCGATCATGAATGGAAGCGTTGATCCCACCTTGAGCGCCGCCGATTCGCCGGCGATTCCGGCCGACGCGTGGAATCCGCGTCCGCCGATCGCCGACCGGGCGATTGATGGGTGCAATCTGGACCCCGACGATCCCGCCCTCGTCAGCGCCGGGGCGCCCCGAGGCGTCCAGGCGGGCGCACCGTGGCCGAACGGGATCGTCCACTATGTCTTCGGCGCCAACACGACGCCGGAGATGCAGGCGGCGGCGCTGGAGGCCATGGACGAACTCGCGTCGGTCGCACAACTCACATTCCTGCCGGCGACGCAGCCGGAGGACGGCACGCGGATCGCGTTCTGGGATTCCGATCGCAACAGCTCGCCGATCGGCTACATTCCTTCATCCAATGCGTTCGGCACGTACATTGCGCAGACGCGAATCATCCGCATCTACAACTGGAATAACAAAGCCATCATCATGCATGAGATCATGCATTCGCTCAGCATCAAGCACGAGCAATCCCGCTCGGATCGCGATGACTACGTCCAGATCATCAGCGGCAACATCGAGGATGGAAAAGGGCACAACTTCAGCAAGACCAGCGGTCCGACCTATGGCAATTACGATTTCGAATCGGTCATGCACTATGGAAACTGCGCGTTCTCGGATTGCGAAAATCCGGGATGCACGACGGGGATACCTTCCAACGGGATCGACCCGCCGGTCCCCGGCGCCGAGGACTGCTACACCATCCGCGTGAAGCCGCCCTTTGACGATTTCTGGAACAGCCGCATTGGCCAGCGCAGTCGTCTCAGCGATGGCGATGTCCAGACGCTTCGCGCGATCTACGGTCATCGCTGGGCGCATGACGAGTGCGACAGCCCGCGGTCAATCTCAGGCGAGGGAACGTTCTCCTTTGACAGTCGCTATGCGACCGAGAGCGGTATCAGCGCGCCGCTCTGCTTCTTCAGCGGCGACACGGGCATCGATCGTGACGTCTGGTTCCGCTGGACCGCCGGCGCAGACGGCGTCTATCAGCTGGATTCGTGCTATCAGTCTTCCGCCGACAGCAAGATTGCCGTTTACGCCACGAACGCCTGTCCTTCCCAGTCGGACATCGTGGCGTGCGACGACGACGGCTGCGGGAGCATCAACGCCAGCGTGACCTTCGCCGCCGTGACCGGCCAGCAGTTTCTGATACAGGTCGGCCTGAAGCCTGCGCCTGTCCCCCAGATCGGCGATCCCGTGCGAATCGGCGCCCAGGGAACTTTCACGATCGACAGAATGCTCTTCAACAACACCTGCGAGAACGCGTCCCACATCGGCGGAAACAACCTGACGATTCCCTACGACAATACGCTGGCGACTGAGACCGGCGTTGACAATCCGACGTGCGATTTCTCGGGGTTTGCGGGCATTGAGCATGACCTGTGGTACGAGTGGACGGCGCCGAAATCCGGCGTCGCGACCCTGTCGACGTGCGGGCTGTCCGACGCGGACACCAAGGTCGCCGTCTATCGCGGAACCAGCTGCCCCGAGGGGACAGGCATTGTCGCGTGCAACGATGACGCCTGCGGCGTCCAGTCGGCCGCGTCGTGGAGCGCCGAGGCGGGCGTCACTTATCTCCTGCGCATCGGCGTGTATGAGAATGCGATACCGCAGCCCGGCATGTTCAACGTCAGGATCGACGAGTTCCCCGACCACTGCGGGCTGCCGGATGACATTGCCGGCAATGGACTGTTTGACTTTGACACCCGATTCGCGACGAACTCGAACAGCATCAATGACGCCTGCGGCGTCGGCAGTGAATTCGAAAGCGACGTGTGGTACCGATGGAGCGCCGACACGTCGTCGATTGTCACGGTTCGAACCTGCGGCCTGACGACGATGGACTCCGTCATCGGCGTCTACAATGACTGCCCGAATCTGATCGACGCCTCATTCGGCATCGATCACGTCGTCATCTGCGGCGACAACGAATGCGGTCCGCAGAGCGAGGTCCAGTTCGTGGCGCTGGCCGGCCAGCAGTACCTGTTCCGAATCGGGCCGAAGGCGGGGACGGCGGGAGACGTCGGCCAGTTCGAGGTGCAGTCGTCTCCCCTGACGGCAACGAACGACGACTGCCAGGATGCGATCGCGCTCGCCGGGGCGTCCATGCGGATTCACGGCACGTTCGCCGGGTCCTCCTGGAGCGGCTTTTCCGGCGACTGTAATCCCCTCTCCGAAAACAACGACGACGTGTACTACACGTGGACCTCACCCGGTGTCGGAACGGTTCGGCTGAGCACCTGTGGCAGCAGCGATTACCTCGGGACCGCCGCGGGTCCGAACACGACCATTTCCGTGCATTCGAGTTGCCCGGCGAGCAGTGGAAACATGCTCGCCTGCAACCACATTGAAAGCGCAAACGACCCGCGATTCTGCGGATCGTCGGGTACGACCTATCGGGACGCGGGCGTTTCCGTTGCCGTCACGACCGGCCAGACGCTCGTGATTCGCGTCGCCAAGTCGATGACCGCAGGTGGAACGGACGACTTCTTCCTTTCCCTGTCGTACGTCGGCCTGCCGCAGATCGTGGACAGCAATGTGCTCGTGACGTCGGCGCAGCCCGGTTCCCTGCTGCCCAACCTGGTGCTGATCAATCCGATCGACGGAGCGACAAACGAGCTTGTCGCCGGCCCGCCACTGACCAGCCCGGGCGACCTGCCGCCGAGCGCTCCGATCTACCCGTTCGACGACCAGTTGTTCCTCCACGTCGTGGACGCCGGAAACGTGGACGTGCTGAACCTGTTCACCAGCGGAATCGAAAGCAGCGGGACCCACGCGCCGTCGGAGAACATCGTCGCCGTGATCAACCATGAGGAGCAGTTGGCGGTATTCGACAATCCGATGGCGCTGTTCTCTGACCCGGCGCTTCTGGAGAACCCGTCACTGTTCGGTTCACCCATTTTCGCGCAGGTCGACCTGCTGAACAACATCACGCCCCTGATCTTCGTTCACTCCCAGGGATTCATCATTGACGAGGAGGGTGGTGAATTCGAACCGATCCCCTACTCGCTCGCCGGTGTTGCCGGAAACCTGGTCAGCGCATCGATGCCGATGATCGCTGTCCAGGGCGGCGTTCAGACTGTTGCGAATCACTACCCGCTCGTGCTTCTCGACCGGGGAGGGAGCGGATTCGGGCCCGGTCTCGTGGCCGTGGACTTCGAAGCCCAGTTGTTTACGCGCATCGAGGGCGCCGACTGGTCGTTCGAACCGAATGCGATTGTTTCCGTGCCCGGCGCATCCGACGCCTTCTACATCGCGGGCGGCGCGGGGGCGGGAAGAGGCGCCAACGTGGCGCAGGTCATTCGATTCGGTCTCGACGGGACGACAGAGCTGATTTCCGCCGGCGGGGACCTGGTCAATCCGACGGACATCGCCATCGAGGCCGATGGCTCACTGCTAGTCGCGGACCCGGACGCGTTCGACGGACTCGGCGCCGTGATTCGCATCTACATGGGGCGCGAGGCCGCCGATGACAATGATCCGGCGGCCGATCCACCGTCCGGCGAAAGCCCGGCGGGCGACCAGTTCGTAGTCGCGCTCGGCGGCGCCACGCTCGGCGATTCGTTCATCCGCCCCGTCGGCGTCAGCGTCATTCGCTGCGAGACACTCGAGTATTCCACGTCGTCGTACAGCGATCTCGTCGACACCAACCCGGGGGATGGCGAGGTTCTGACGAGTCAGGCCAACCGAACACTTCGCGCCGCCGTCATGGAGGCCAATGCTTCGCCCTGCTCCGGCGGTGTGACGATTCGTCTGAACGGCAGCGAGTACAACTTCGGCCTTCCCGGATCGGGTGAAGACGCGGCCGCGACCGGCGACCTGGACATCACGGGCTACGTGCGCATCCAGGGCGCTGGAATGAACCAGACATTCATCTCGGCGCAATCGCTGGATCGCGTATTCGAGGTGCATCCCGGCGCGACGCTCGTCCTGAGCGATCTGCGGATTGTCAACGGCGTCGGGGACGGCGCGGGAATCCGCAACCGGGGCCATCTCGCCATGCTGCGTGTGCGCGTCAGCGGAAACGCCGGCGCAGGTGGCGCCGGCGGCATACGCAACGACGGCTCGATGCTGGCCATTGACTGCGAATTCGACGGTAACACGTCAAGCTCAAATGGCGGCGCCATCGGCGGATTCGGCGCCAACTCCGACACAAGGCTGATCCGATGCCTGGTGCGCAACAATGCGACCACGCTGAACGGTGGCGGCGTGGCGATCGGCGGCCAGGGCGCGATCAATATGGAAAATGTCACGATCAGCGGAAACTTCGCCGCGTTCAACGGCGCGGGCGTATTCGTCAATAACGGAACGGCGAATCTCAATCACTGCACAGTCGCCTACAACATGGCGGACGCCGACATGAACGGGGTCGGCGACGCCGGCGGCCTCGGACAATTCGGAGGTGTCATCGATATCGCGAACTCGATCGTCGCGTTCAACACCCGGAATGGAAACACCCGATCGGACCTCGCGGGAACCATCACGTCGAGCGGATACAACAATGTCAGGCAGGTGGCGCCCGGAACCCTCATCGGGGATCTCTCCGGGAACGTGACGGGATTCGGTCCCATGCTGGCGCCGCTGGCGGACAACGGCGGCGTGACGATGACACACGCCCTCGCCAGTGGGAGCATCGGCATCGACCAGGCGAACCCCGACGCCTGCATCACATTCGATCAGAGACACAAGTTCCGTCCCTACGACGGTGATGAGGACAACGTCGCGCGATGTGACATGGGGGCCTACGAGTTCCGGGGGCGCAAAGGCGACATCAACTGCGACGGCGTCATCAACGGACTCGATATCCAGGCGTTTGTGCTCGCCGCGCTGAATCCGGCGCTGTATGACCAGAAGATCCCCGGCTGCGACCTCGCGAACGCCGATGTCGACAGTAGTGGCGTCATCGAACCCGCGGACATCGCCGCGCTGGTTCCGTTGCTGAGCGGAAACTGATTGGATCAATGCGGCCCGCCGCAATGACAATTCCCTTTGCCATGGGCCGGCGACGCACACAGGCGTTGCGACTGACGGAGAAAAAGAAAGACGCGATCGCCCCGGCGCGAATGCCGGGACGACCGCGTTACGACTCAGGTATTCAACTCCCGACGTCAATCGCTCAGGGAGTCAGAAGCACATCGACGAACGCCTGGATGTCGAGTCCGTTGATGGCGCCGTCCTGGTTGACGTCAGCGGCGCACTGCTGATCCGCCGTGCCCGAGGCCGGGTCGAGCAGGAGCGCGCTCATCGCCGCGGCGTCGGCGAATTCGACGACACCGTTGGCGTCCACGTCGCCAAGCTGAAGACTCCCGCACGGCGTGTCGCAGACATCGCCGATACCGTCGCCGTCGGTGTCGGCCTGATCCGGATTGGCCGCGCTCGGGCAGTTGTCGCACGCGTCGCCGATCCCGTCGCCGTCGGAATCGAGACCGACCGGCGTGACGGAAACGTTCATCTGGAAGTCGCCCGGGAGGTCCCCGTAGCTTGCAATCTGAATGAGATGCGTCTCGCCGCATGGCACGATCCAGGTCAGTGTCGAGGCGGACCCGTTCGCGGCGCAGAAGTCCGCGTCATCGTTGCAGGCGATTTCGTCGCCGTCGCATCCGTCGTACACACCGAGAACAGTATCGAATGTGGTACTCGGGCTGCACAGATCGACAGTCACTTCGGCGTCAACGCCGACGTCGTTGGTATAGGCGAACCAGACATCACGACTGTCGGAGGTTCCACACGGGCCGGCGCCGTCGATCGTCGCGTTCGTCGTGGAACCGGTGTAGGCGCCCGCCGTCACGGGAGTCGCATTCGCACAGTTGTCGTTGACCGCATTGGGAGCGCAGCTCACGTCCAGTTCAAAGTCGCCGTTTGCGCCGTTATAGCCACTGATGCGCAATAGGTATTGCCCACCGCCTGTAACCGGCCATGCGATCAGACTGGTCGTACTTATGCCGCCGCAGCCGTCGTCGTTGCAGGCCAGTTCGCTGCCGCCGCAACCGTCCAGGACCGACAGCACCGTATCGAACGTGGTGGCGGCGCCGCAGGTGTGCGCCGTCGCGACGCCATCGCACGTGGCCGTGTACAGATACCAGACGTCCGGCGAGCTGTTCGAATTGCCGCAAGTGGCGCCGCCGTCGTTGGTCGCCAGGATGGCGCTTCCCGAAACGACGCCGTCGCCAATCGCTGTGGCGCTGGCGCAATCGTCATTCGTCGGTCTGCTGACTCCCTGAAACTCGAAGGCGCCGATATCGAGGTACGTCAGCGTTCCCGTCCCCGTGTCCGCCGTGCCGATATCGTCATGGGTTCGCGGGTCGCCGTTCAGATCGAACCCTGAGCCGCCGACCGCCACAAAGACATTGTTGTCCGCGGCGTCGATGCCGAGCGAGCCGGCAGCCAGGCGGTAGTCGCCGTTTCCGGCGTCGACGAATGTCGGCGCGCCGTCGATGTTGTCGCCGGTGGCGGCGGTATAAAGCGAGCGCGACGCGTTCAGCGTCCCGCCAAACTGGAGTTGGATTGAGCCGACGACGACCGAGTTGGTCAGGTTAATTGTGCCGCCGAAGGGCGAGATCGCCGCGGTGGAAGCCATGATCGTACAGTTGACGATGTCCGCGGATACGGCGCCATCGATTCGAAGCGCCCTTGAGACGTCGTTGTCGGCGAACAGACACTGCACGAATTTCAGAGGGACGCCATCTCCCTTGACTCCGTCCCCTGCATCGAACCCACCAACAAACATGCATCGACTGAATGTTGGCGCCGCGGCCGGACCGTTGGCAAACACGTGCGCCGAACCGCCGGACGGGCCTGTGCTGTTGTCGCGAAACGTGACGCCGCTGAAGGTAGGTGATGTGTTTCTGATGCGAACGGCGCCCGCGCCGCTAAGTTCGTCGCCGTCGCCATTGCGCAGCGTAAGGTCCAGAATCTGCGTCGCCGACGATTGCCCCGTGTTGTGAAGTCTCAAAATGGGATTGGCGGGATTCGCGGCGCCTCCGCCGTCAATGAACGTCAGATCGCGCCCCGCGCCACGAAGCGTGACGTTGACATTGAGCGGGAAAGTGATGTCGTCTTCGAAGAACGTGCAGGCGCCGAGTTCAATGACGTTACCGTTCGCAGCCGCGTTGAGCGCCGCCTGAATCGTCGGATAGTACGCGTCCTGCGTGACGTTCCAGACGTTCGGCGAGTCCGGGCACGAGTCGCAGTCGTTGGGGATTCCGTCGCCGTCGGAGTCAATCGTGTCGTCAAAACCCGGGCAGACGTCATCCGTATCGCAAACGCCGTCACCGTCCGCGTCCAGGCAGACGCCGACCGTGACAGTGTCGGAATTGACGTCATATTCAACGAACCATGGTAAGCCGTCGGGGAAGTTCACCGAGTCGAATGCGCCGCTCAGCGCGCCGGCGGTCAGAATGACGAACGAGTCGCCAGGCTGTGCGGTGAAGCCCGCGGAGTAGACGATGTCGAGCGTTCCGCCAAGCGTCGCATTACCGCTGACGATGAGCTGATCGTGGTCGGAACCCGGTGCGAAGCCGCCGATTTCGACCGCCAGGGTCGACCCGCTGTTGAATGTGGCGGCGCCGAGCGTGAAGTCGCCGGCGCTGGCGCCGGGCTCGATCGTCCCGCCTGACTGAACCGTCACGTGACCTGACGCGCTCCCGGTTCCGCCGAGCGTCGCGTCCGCCTGCACTGTGACCTGGCCGGCTCCTGTTCCTGAACCGCTGGCGTTGTTGATCAGCAGCTTGCCGCCCAGCACCTCCGTGCCGCCGGTGTACGTATTCGCGGCGGTCAGCGTCTGCACGCCGGCGCCGAGCTTGTGCACCGCTCCTGTTCCACTGATGACGCCCGCGTAGAGCGCGTCGGCGTTGTTCTCTCCGACGCCCAGGTGCGCGTTGAGCGTGACATTGCCGACGCCGGTGAGGCCGCCGACTTCCTCGGCGTCGATGACGACCAGCGTGCCGTTGGATTCCACATCTATGTTGGTGGTGCTCGAAATGGCATAGTTCTGGGCAACTTCCAGTGTCCCTCGCGTAATCGTTATGTCGCCGAGGTAGGCGGCGTTGTTGTCGATGAGGGCCAGCGTGCCGTTGCCGAGTTTGGTCAAGTCGAAGCTGCTCGACATTGCGCCCGCCAGGATCACCTTATGCGAGCCGCCGATGGTCCAGTCGGCCGCCCCGGAGAGCGCCACGTTAGTGGCGATGATGTGCTCCTGACCCGAAGTTCCGGCCGTGACAAGAAGGTCCTCGAACGTGAGTCTCACATTGTTTCCAAACAGTACGACATTGTCGTTGTTATCCAGATGGATGCTGCGCGCGACGCCGTCCTGATCGACGGTGACGTTCAGGACAGACGCCGAACCGGAGTCGATGAAGACGTCATCGTTGACGCCCGGTACCCCGATTGGATTCCAGACATTTGGATTACTCCAAATGTACGGGCCGGGAACAAGCCCGCCGTTCCACAACTTCTGCGCCGCCATCGCCGGCGTCGCCAATGCGCCGACGATCATTACAAGCAGCGCTTGCCGGAGATGACAACTGGAACGCGCGAGTTCTCTCCCGAAGCGCCGTTGCGCCGATTCGCACGCCTTGTCCTGCGCCAACATCCCACACGAACGCTGCCCGCTGCGGCGTCCTTGTCGTTCGATCTTCCGTCCCGTCGTGTTCATGCGGTTATCTCACCTTTCATGTGCCAAAGGTTCTCGTCCACCGGCCGGCGCCTCCGCCGCTACCACCCCGAACACGAAGCTCGGTGGCTCGACCCTTCACAAAATCCGCAGGGAATCCCGGCCCAAATAACCCCCGGCGCCACAATGGGTTATGGCGGGGTGGCATGCCTGCCCTGCAAGGCAAGCATGTAGCGGCGAAGAAGCCATCATTTCTTCCGAAACGGCGAACGGCTCGCCAGTGACGTCCCGGCGCGACAGTGGCGGGGTGGCATGCTTGCCCTGCAAGGCAAGCATGTGGCGGCGAAGAAGCCATCATTTCATCCGAAACGGCGAGCGGCTCGCTAGTGACATCCCGGCGCCACAGTGGTCGGGTGGCATGCTTGCCCCGCAAGGCAAGCATGTGGCCGCGAAGAAGCCGTCATTTCGTCCGAAGTGGCGAGCCGCTCGCTCGTGACGTCCTGGCGCGACAACGGGTTATCGAGCGCCGCGTCGGGCGCGCAAAAAACAAGCCGCCCCGGCGCGATGGCCGAGGCGACTTTGTTATGAGCTTTCCGATCCTGCGATCGAGCCAATGACTCAGGGATTCAGAAGCAGGTCGAGAAACGCCTGAATGTCGAGGCCATTGATCGCGCCATCTTCGTTGACGTCGGCGGCGCACTGCTGATCCGCCATGCCAGCCGTCGGGTCGAGCAACATCGCGCTCATTGCCGTGGCGTCAGCAAATTCGACGACACCATTGCCGTCCACATCGCCGAGCTGAAGATTGCCGCACGGCGCGTCGCACGCGTCGCCGATACCGTCGCCGATGCCGAAGTAGTAGCGATCGCCGATCTCGGCCGGCGTCAACGCACTGTCGAAGATCGCCAACTCGTCCATCAGACCTTCATAGCGTTCGCCGCCGCCGCTGCCGAGGATGATGCTCGAGCCGTACACATCGAGTGGCGCCGAAACGCTGCCCTGTACCGTGTACGACGGGACCTCGACGCCGTTGATGTAGATGCGGAGCACACCGTCGCCGAGACCGTCCCACACCGCAGTCAGGTGCGTCCACTCGTTCGCGTTGAGTTGGACGTCGGCGATCGCGCTGGTCAGGCCGCCATTCTTCTTGACATAGAAGTGCGGCCGGCGGTTTTGAAGCCTGAACACGAAGGCCTCGTTAGACGCCGTGAGGAAGCGGCTGATGGTGACCGGGAACGCGCTGGGCTTGACCCAAGTCGAAATCGTCAGGTGGTCGGTGATTCCGAAGTCCGCCGACGCCGGCACACTGACCCAGGCGCCGCCCGTTGGAAACTCAAGCGCCGAGCCGACATGGCCGCCTGCGTTCCAGAACACGCCATTGAGTGCGCCATTATTCCCGTTGACGACATCGGCGACCGCTGCACCGGCGCCTTCATCGAAGTGCCACGCCGCCGCAGGCAACAACGCGGGATCGGGCCCGTCGCTGTCGAGCTGGTCGGGGTTGTAGGTGTCCGGACAGTTGTCGCATGCGTCGGGCACGCCGTCCGCGTCAGCGTCGAGCATGTCGTCGCCGCCGGGGCAGACGTCACAGTTGTCCGGTATGCCGTCCGCGTCGGAATCGGTCGAATCAGCCTGGAATTCGTACGCGCCCAGATCGAGGTATGTCAGGGCGCCCGTTCCGATATCGGCAGCCGCACAATCATCCACAGTGCGCGAATCGCCGTTGGGGTCGGCTACGCCTCCGCCGGCCGCCAGGTAGGCGTCGTAATCAGCCGCGTCGATGCCGAGCGAGCCGGGCGCCAGACGGTAGTCACCATTCGCCGCGTCAACATAGGTCGGCACGCCGTCGATGTTGTCGCCGGTGGCGCCGACGTAAAGGCATCGCGCCATGCTCACGACGCCGTCACCCGAAATCGGTCCGTCGATGATCGTGTTGAAGCTGTCGATCTGGCCGACCGCAAAGGTCACAAGCGGGTGAGCGCCGCGGATGGTGCAGTTCACGAACGTCGCAACGCCTGAGGTGTCGACCCGGCGGATCTCCGCGAAACCGGGCGTGTTGTCCGCGATCAGGCACTGAAGGAAGAGCGGATTGCCGGCACGCGTGAAAACGGTGGCGAATGAGCCCGTGTGGCCTTTGATCACACACCGATCGAAGAGTGAGTTCGAACTGTAGACATACAAGGACGCGACATTCGAGCAATCCTCGATGTGGACGTTTCGAACGGTCGGCGAAGTCCCCCGGATGTACAGCCCGCTGCCGAGATCGCCCGTGGCGCGGCCGTTTCGCAGCGTCAGGTTCTCGATCAGCGTCGCCGAAGTCTGTCCGCTGAGTTCCATCCGAATGATCGGATTTGAATCATCGGCGCCGCCACCATCGATGACCGTCGCGTCAGTCCCGGCGCCGCGGAGCGTCAGGTCAACGCCGTTGGGCAACGTGATGTTGTCCTCGTGGAACGTGCACGGGGCGATCTGGATCACGTCACCCGGCGCGGCGCCATCGATCGCTTCCTGGATCGTTGCGTAGTACAGGCCCTGCGTCTCGTTATGTACGTTGGGAAGGTCCGGGCATGCGTCGCAGCCGTCGGGAATTCCGTCCGAGTCGGCGTCGAGATTGTCATCGGAGCCGGGGCAGACGTCGCATGTGTCAATCACGCCATCGCCGTCCGAATCCGTCGATGAAGTGACCATGGCGAAGGTGAGCCCCTGCCCTGCGCCGGAGTCGGTCGCGCTCGTGACCACAGAAATCTCCGAAACCGGTCCGGTGAAGCGCAGGATGCCGCGGTAGAACCCGCTCGCAGGGAGGACCAGCGTGTTGCCCGTCACGCTGGCGCCGGCCATACCCGAGACGATAGTGAACGGTCGATCGAACGCATAGGTCACCGGGTCGGGCCCGCCCGCGCCGGCGCCGCGCCAGTAGTAGGTGTAGAGAAGCACGTCGTCGGCCGGCGGTTCGAAAGTTGCGGTCCAATGGGTCGCGGCGCCAAAGCCGGCGTATTGCTGGCTGGCCCCGAGCGGGGCGTAGGCATAGTTCGGCCCCGAGAAGTCGCCGGCGGACGGCGAGCCGTCGAACACAGGGGAGATGCTGACTCTGGTGTTGCAGATCGAGCCGGACTGTTCGCCGCCGACGCCGGCGCCCCAATCGATTGCGATCGCCGTGTCGCACACCCCGTCGCCATCGCTGTCGCCCAGCGCGTTGTTGCCGACGCACACGTCGGCGACCTCGAAGGAGATCCCGCTCTGGGCGAACACGACGTTGGCGGGAACGATCTCGGAGCCCGCGCCCGGGCCGCCGACGCTCTTCAGCACACTGGCAATCGTGTTGGCGAGGTTGAACGTGTAGACGCCGAAGGTACTCGGCGCGGTGAAACTGCCGTTGGCCAGCACAACGCCGCCACTCTGGCCGACGCCTGTCACGACCACGCCGCCCTGACCGTGCGAGGTATCGCTGGAAACACCGCCGAAGGTGTTCTGGGCGCCGCCGATCTCGACGAGGTTCCGCGCGCCAGCGGCGCCGGACGGCTGGCCGCCGAAGCCGGCCGGACCGGAGAAGCCGAGAGGCGCGGCGAAATTCTGCATCGCGGCGGGCGCGGCGTCGCCAGCGGGAAGGTCGAAGGTGGCCGGGTTGCCGGCGTCCTGTACGAGATCAGTAACGAGCAGGGCAAGACCGGCGTTGTCACTGGAGGAAGCCTCAAAGGAAATCGTCCAGTTGACCGTCGCGCCCGGCGCGACTGTCTGCCCGTCGGCGGACGAGTCAAGGGTCACGGTCACCGTTTCGGTGGTGGTCTGCGGCGCGGCGGGGACGGTGTTCTCGGGGAGTTGGGCGACGAGACCTTCGATCGACTGCTCTCCGAGCGATGCAACAACACCACCATTGAGCCAATAGTAATTTTGAGGAGCGCCGGAGCCAAAGGTGTCAGTGATGAACACGTAGTAGGCGTTGACTCCCGGGGTGAAGTAACCAGCTCCGGGAATTTGAACGCCGGGCGCCCAGCCGCTCAGGGAGCCGTCACTGGCATCGAGGAACTGGCCATTCTGCCATTTGAACGCAACATCCTCGCGCGACCATCGCAGCCCGATCCAACTCATCGCGGAACCGCTCGCCGCCGTGGCCTCCTGGAGCTGGCTGATTTGACGTGACTGGGAAACTCCCTGGGTCTCGAACTTGTCGATTGTGGCGAGGTGGGTGCCGTACAGGCGCCAGCAGAGCTCACTTGCGTAATCATACCTTTGGGGCGCGGCCAACAAAGGCTGGTTCAAATCAATGCCCCCTTGCCACGCCAGCTCGATTTCCGTGGGCGTGTACCACCGCGTAAAGTCAATCCCCAGCGCCCTGTGCCACGGTTTGATATCCAGATCTTCCGGCCCGAAGGTGTGCGCCTTAAAGAGCTTCAGCTCCTGCAGGAAGGCCGGATCGGCGGCCACTCCCGGTCCGCGAGCGCCGTGGAGGATGGAGGCGAGGTCGTGCAGGTCAGCGTCGCCGTCGCCGTCCACGTCGCGGGTGGAGGCGTCGAGCATGTCGAAGTCGTCCACATCGACGTCGCCGTCCTCGTCGGCGTCGAAACGGGCGACACGCAGAAGTTGGCCGTAGACATCGACGAGCGATGGGTCGGCGATGGTGTTGGGACTGCGGTCATTGTTGTCGGAAACGCCGTCGCCGTCCGTGTCCGGGCCGTTCGGGTCGCCGCCGGGGATACATCCGTCGAGCCAGCCGTCGCCGTCGACGTCGGTGGAGAACTCGTACTCGACTGTCCAGTATTCTATGAACTGGCTATCCCACTCCGCGCAGTCGCCGGTCCCGGCGCAGGAGGCCGCATTCCGCAGCAGGTACAGTTCCGTCGGTCCATCAGTTGAAAGTTGAACGTTCCAGACGGCCGCCGGGATCGTGATTTCCTCATAGAGGAAGTCACCGCACGCCCAGGTGGAGTCGAACAGACGGCCGACAGAAGCGCCGTTGAGGGTGACGTCGATCCACTTGTCCGCGTCGAAGATGTTCTCAGTCCAGGTGAACGCGTACGTCACGGTGACGTCCCCGATCGCCTCGGGAAGATTCAGCGGCGGATAGTAGTCCGTGTTCGGCGTGCACTCGGCCCAGGTGTCGCCAAAGAACGAAAACGTGGCCGTCAGCTGCAGGCAGTCCGGCACGCCGTCGCCGTTGCAGTCGCGCGTGTCGTCAATCCCGGGGCAGCTGTCGCAGGCGTCCGGGATCGTATCGCCGTCGGCGTCGATCGCGTCGTCGAAGTCGGCGCAGAGGTCACAGGCGTTGATCACGCCGTCGCCGTCAGAGTCGAACTGGCAGCCGTCGAAGACGCCGTTGCCGTCGCAGTCCTCGGTTTCGCACTCGTTGAGCAGGCCGTCGCCGTCACAGTCGTTGCTCGTAATGTAGTCGGCGTCGAACCGCGTCTTGACAAACCCGCAATGCTCGCCACCCTGAAAATAGCGCACTCTCATGGCCATGTCACCATTGCCAAGGGCGCGAAGGTCGTTCCAGGTCGCTTCGTCGATGACGACCGATTCCCAGGTACCGAGACTGCAGAACTCGCCCGTCTCTGCCCACAACGATCCGGCCACGAGAACGTCGTTGATAAAAAAGTTACCAAACTCGTCCAGATCATCCAGATTGTTACGTGCCAAAAGGCTTATGGTGACGTCACCGATTGCCGCCGGAACCTGCGTGAACGTGTAGTTCGCGAACGACGGCGTGTTGAAGTGATCGACCGGGCCTGACCGCAACTCCACCGGAACAGTGAGCTGCTGGCTATCGGGGATCCCGTCGCCGTTGCAGTCCTGGGCCAGAGCCGCCGGGGTCGCGCCGGCGGCCAGGCCCAGCGCCAACATTGCAATTAGCCACAGCCCACTGCGGCCACTCGTTCCCACGTCTTTCCGTACTGTCGTCTTCATGTCGATATCTCGCCTGTTCGGGGCCTCTTGCTCTCATTCACCGGCGGACACGTCTACCGCCCTCACCCCGAACACGAAGCTCGGGTAGACGACCCTTCAAGAAAATCGAGAAGAAATTCGGCCGAAATAATCCCCGGCGACACAATGGCTTACGGGCGGAGTGGCATGCTTGCCCCGCAAGGCGGGCATGTGGCTGCGAAGAAGCCGTCGTTTCACCTGAATTGGCGAGCGACTTGCTCGTGACGTCCCGGCGCGAAACTGGGTTATGCAAACACCGCGCGGGCTCGCAAGAAAGTAGCCGCCCCGGCGCGATGGCCGAGGCGGCTTTGTTATGAGCTTTCGGATCCTGCGATCGAGCCTATGACTCAGGGGTTCAGAAGCAGGTCGAGAAACGCCTGAATATCGAGGCCATTGATCGCACCGTCTTCATTGACGTCAGCGGCGCACTGTTGATCCGCCGTGCCCGACGTCGGGTCGAGCAACATCGCGCTCATCGCCGCCGCGTCGGCGAATTCAACGACACCGTTGGCGTCCACGTCGCCGAGTTGCAAATTGCCGCACCCGATGTCGCAGGCATCCGGCACGCCGTCGCCATCGGCATCGATGGTGTCGTCGAAGCCGGGGCATACGTCGCAGTCGTCGCCGACACCGTCGCCGTCGGCGTCAGGCTCGGCCAATCCGTCGCCGTTGCAATCGGTCGGCGGCCGCTGGCGGAGCAGAAAATCGTCCCAGCGCGAATAGCTGTGCGGACTCGCGAAGATCTCAGTAATCGTGACGCTTACTACGCCATTGAAGCCCACCAATTCGTATGTCGGAATTGGACTCGGAACCGGCGTAATCACAAGGTCCTGTACGATCGTCTGGCCGCTGGCGAAATGACCCTCCACGCGCCAGACGATGTTCTGTTCGTCCTCGTAAGCTCTCACGGAGAGCAAATCAAAGGCGCCGCCGTTCGCAGCAGTCAGCGTAAACGTTTCGTCACCGGAAGGCGTCAGGGCCAGGCTGCCCGGCGTGTCGTCGTTGATATACAACGCGCCGGTGAACGTGAAGCCGTCTTCCGAGTAACTCGGCACGCTGCCCACGTTGGCGTCGTTGAAGTCGACCAGCACTTCGATATCGCAGCCATCGGCCACACCGTCGCCGTCGCTGTCATCGTTGTACGGACTGGTCGGACACGGATCGATGTCGTCACAGATTCCGTCGCCGTCGGAATCGCCGCTGGCGTCATTACCGTCGCACAGATCGCACACGCCCACAACGCCGTCGAGATCTGCGTCGCCGGCCTCGAGGAAGGACAGCCCGTGCCACCCGGCCACATAGAGCACGCCGTCGAAGTAGGTGACGCCGCCTGTGTTGAACGTACCGCCGGCTGTGCTGAAGCCCACAAGGTTGTCGATCACGGCGGGCGACGACGGATCGGACACGTCGAGCACCGTCAACCCAACGTCGCTCAGACGATAGAGCAGTCCGCCCACGAGCGCCGCTTTCGGATCGATTCCCGGCAGGCTAATCGACGCGACCTGTGTCGGATTGGTCACGTCGCTGATGTCGATTGCCCGCACGCCCGTGCCGTTCGAGAGCAGCATGATGTCGCCGGCGAACTGAGGTTCGCTCACGAAGAAGTTGGCGGCGATCGCGCCCAGTTCCACCGCGTTCGACGGGTTGTCGACATTAAGGATGACCACTTCGCCGGTGAAGAAGTCGTCGGACTGCCAGGACCAGAACAACAGTCCGTCGTGGAAGGTCACCGTGCCGCCGAGCCCGTCGGTAAGGGGCGCCGGGATCATGTTCATCAAGACCGGAACGGCCGGGTTGGAGATGTCGTAGAGCGCCAGTCCGGTCGAGTGGGCGATCGCGAGCAGATTGCCTTGCATTGCGACGTCGTAGGAATCCAGGTTGGTGCTCCACAGAAAGACGGTGTTATTGAGGTTTGACAAGTCGTAGAGTCGCGGTGCGCCGCCGGCGGACGCGAAAAGGAAGTTGTCGAACGCCATTCCAGTCGCATTTTGCGGGATGAACCCGCCGGAGGGGATCGTCGCCAACGTCACAGGCCCGAGCGTCGGATTTCCAACATATGCAAGTTCGATGCCCGCTGCATTCCGATTGATGAAGATAACATCCCCGACGCCGATCATTCCCGCCGCAGCTTCTCCCGGGCGGTAGACCTGCACCTGCTCAATGCACTCGGCCAGACAATCGGTCGATGCGTCGCAGACGCCAACCCACAGCGAGCCGCCCGCCTTATACGCAGCCCAGTGCTGTCCGTCGGGCCACACGATTGTGTCGAACTCGCTCGTGACGCCGCCGGCGTCGATGATCTTGAACCACTGACCCGCCGAGGCTGTAAACCCGCCGGTGTAGCTGAGTTGGAGCGTCCCGCTCAGCGAGGCCGCGCCGTCGACGCGGATCTTGTCGAAGCTGCTTGTGCCGCCGAATTGGATCTCAAGTGTCGTACTGGCGGCGAGGCTCAGCGAACCGCACTCAATGAGTCCGATGCCGGCGCCGTTCTCTTCGCTCGGCTCAAGAACCGCCGTCCCCTCGACCGACAGCGCGCCGGCGATCACTCCGGTGCCGTCGAGCGTCTGGCCGCTGAAGACAACCGGCCCGCTGCCGGTCAGCGAGTCGAACTGGCGCGCGGCATCCCTCAAGCGAGCACTTCCCTCGGTCACGTTCAGACCGCCCGAATAGGTGCACCCATGCGCGAGATTGAGGAGTCCCTGCCCGGTCTTCACAATGCTCCCCGGCCCGCCGGCCGCGTCGGTGATCCCGTAGTTGATGGTCGTCAGCGGCTGGAAGCCTGTGCCGCCCAGCAGCAGCGCGCTGCCGTTGGCTGGATCGCTGATCTCAATTGTGGGGCTGGCGCCGTTGTGTGTCGCAATCCACGGCGATGAGAGGACGCCGCCATTGACGGTGATCGAGCTGGCGCTGGTCCAGACATCGAGTCCGTTCAGCAGCGTCACCGAGCCACCGTCGCTGATCGTCAGGGCGCCGGTCCCGCCGGACTGCGTCACGCTGTAGCCGCCGATATACAAATCGAGTGCTTCGAGTGTCGAGCCAATGCCTTGCACCGTGATTGACCCGGTGTTATTCGCCACAAAGCCCACGACTAACCTGTCCGTTTCGACCGCGCCGCCATTCTCAACCCTGAGGGCGCCCAGGGCGCTATCGAGGGTATTGGCCCCGACGAACACAGTCGGATCGGCGCCTAGCGTGACATCCATACGCCCGCCGGCGGCGACTGTCAGCGTGCCGAGGAGGTCTATCCCACCGACGTTCGCCCGGCTGGCCAGAACGCTCGATCCGGCGCCCGTGATGAGCAATTGACTACCGTCACCGATGAAGCACTCGCCGTTCGACGACGTGCCGCTGCCGGTGCTAGGTAGTTGGACCGTCGCGCCGTTGCGTACCTCGATGCTCGCATCGGCTCCAAGGACTCTGAATTTCTGCACGCCGGCATCCGGCATCGTGAACGTGCCGTTTGTGATTCTGAAGGTTCCCGCTGTTCCAGAGAAACCGCCGACCTGGACGTTGCCGGCCAGCGACTCCAATCCCAGGCCCGTTTTCTTCAGCAGCGACGCATCGTCGCCGGCGATTGTGCCAACAAACACTTGTTGAGTCGCTAGTGGCACGTTGAATGTCAGCGCGTTTCCGGCAAGCTGCACGGAATTCTGAGCAAAACCACTCAAACCACCAATTGTCTCGTCGTTGTCCAGACGCAGGATCGCTGCATTTTCCATGTTGATCGTATCGCTGTCTGAGAAGGCGGCTCCCCCATTGAGCCGGACAACGCCGTCGGTGATGCGCAAGTCGGTGGGCACGTTGTCGTTATTGCCGGACAAGATGAGCGTACCGCTGCCCGCCTTGGTGACTCCGTCATCAAGGGGTCCGCCATCCGCCGTAAGCTGTCCTGACACCTCCACCGTCGCGTCGTTGTTGATCGTCCAGGTCGAGCCCGGGGCGACATCGACATCCACCGCAAGCTCGTGCGTGACGAACCCCGGGGCGGACGTTAGATCGCCGAGGCTCAGCCAACCGTCGGAAATAACGTAGGGCGACAGGCTGTCGAACCGCAGGCCGTCGACGGTGGTCGCCAATGCGAAAAGTGTGATCGTGTGATTCGCCGCGCTGTCAGTGAATACAGCTCTGTCGTTCGCTCCCGGCCCGGTGGGGGCCCAATTGCCGATGACGCTCCAGTAGTTGTTCACCGCACCGGTCCATTCGCGATCGGCCGCCCGCGCCGGGCCGGCGGCCAGGCACAGCGCGATCACAAGAACCAACCGAAGCCCACTGCGATTTCTCTGTCGTATGATCTTCCGTTCCGTCGTTATCATGTCGCTATCTCGCCTTTTATGCGCCTCTGGACCTCATTTGCGGGCGGGCGCCGCCGCCGCCTTCAGACCGAACACGAAGCCCGAAGGCCCGGCCCGTCAGAAAAATGCGGGTAAAAACGAGGCGACATAAAACTTTGCGAGATAATTAGTTAAGTAGCCGGCCGTGGTCAGGTAGAATACATCACTATGGAAAACTCCGATCAGCCGTCCGCAGATCCCGCTGAAGTGACACTGCTTCTGCAGCGGGTCAGCGCGGGTGACAGCGGCGCCGCCGGAGACCTGCTTCCCCTGATCTACCAGGAACTGAGAGCCCGCGCCGGCGCCTACTTTCGCGGGCAGCCCGCCAACCACACGCTTCAGCCAACGGCCCTGGTACACGAAGCCTATCTCAAGCTCATCAACGCGTCGGACAGCTCCTGGAAGAGCCACGCGCATTTCAGCGCCGTGGCCGCCATGGCGATGCGACAGATCCTGACGGATCACGCCCGCAAACGCGTCGCAAATCAGCGGGCTCAGCAGGCGCGGGACGAGGTCACCTGCATTCCGACACCCTCCAACGATTCGCTCGTCGATGTGCTGGCGGTCGATGACGCCCTGGCGAAGCTGTCAAAGCTCAGCCCACAGCAGGCGCGACTCGTCGAGCTGCGTTTCTACGGCGGACTTTCCATGCAGGAACTGGCGGAAGTGCTGAACACGTCGCTTTCGTCCGTCGAACGTGAATGGCGCAAGGTACGGGCCTGGTTACTGCTGGAACTTCACGAGGGTGACGCCTGATGGACGCCTCGGGCCGCCACGAACGCGAGATGGAGATCTTCGAGCGCGTCTGCGACCTGCCGCCCGAACAGCGCGATCGAGCCCTCAATGACCTGTGCGAGGGGGACGCGTCACTGCGTCAACGCATCGAGACCATGCTGGCGCTGGACAACACCGACGATCGTCGACTGGACAACGTCGATTCGCAGACACGCATGGCGCAGCTCATCGAGAGCGTCACGGACGCCACGTCGGAGGAGAACATTCCCGAGCGTATCGCCGGCTATCGCATTATTCGCAAAGTCGGGGCCGGCGGCATGGGCGTCATCTTCGAAGCCGAACAGGAATCGCCCCGCCGACGCGTCGCCCTGAAGGTGCTGCGCCCCGGCCTCTTCGGGCGTGAAGCGCTGAAGCGATTTCAGCACGAAGCCCAGGTGCTGGGTCATCTGCAGCACGCCGGCATTGCGCAGATCCACGAGGCCGGGATGGCGGCGGGCGGCAACGGGAGTCGTCAGCCGTTCTTCGCCATGGAACTGGTTGACGGAGAACCGCTCGACCAGTTCTGCAACACGAGAAAACTCGGCGCCCGACAGCGACTCGAATTGATCGCCCGCGTGTGCGACGCCGTGCAGCACGCGCACCAGAAAGGTGTCGTCCATCGCGATCTGAAGCCGAACAACGTCCTGGTCGTGGCCAGCGAATCCACGTCGAGCGTCGGTCTTCACGATCCGCTCGGGCAACCCAAGGTCCTCGACTTCGGCGTCGCGCGCGTAACGGACGCGGACGTTCAGACGGTCACCGTCCAGACGGAGGTCGGGCAGCTCGTCGGAACGCTTGCGTATATGAGCCCGGAACAGGTGGCCGGAAATTCAGAGGACATTGACACGCGGAGTGACGTCTATGCGCTCGGCGTCATGCTCTTCGAAACACTCAGCGACAGGCGCCCCCACGACTTCGCGGGACTTTCCATCGTCGAGGCGGCCCGGATCATTGCGGAAACGGATCCGCCGCCGCTGGGGCAGCTCGATCGCGCGCTGCGCGGCGACGTTGAGACCATCGCTGCAAAAGCGCTCGAGAAGGATCGTGAGCGGCGCTATGGCTCGGCCGCCGAGCTTGCCGCCGATATCCGACGCCATCTGCAGTATCAACCCATCGAAGCGCGGCCGGCCGGCACGGCCTATCACCTGTCGAGGTTCGCGCGTCGCAATCGTGGCCTGGTGGCCGGATTCATGACCGCCGTCGCGGCGCTGACGATCGGCCTGTTCGCCAGCGGTTACTACCTGCTGGAGGCGCGAACGCAGCGGAACAAGGCCGTTGAGGCCAGTCGTGCGGCAAAGCGTGATCGAAACGACGCCATCAAGGCGCGGGATTCGGCGGTCCTCGCCCGTGAGGAAGCCGACCAGGTCATCAGTTTTCAGGCCGCCCAACTTGCTGATATCAATCCCCCGATCATGGGACAGCAGCTACGACAGGACCTGCTGGCGGCCCTGCCCGACGACGAGCGCCGCGCAGTCGAGGAATCGCTCGGCCGCGTGAATTTCACAAATCTGGCGCTGGCGACACTGCAGAAGAGCATCTTCGAACGCTCTCTGAACGCCATCGTGGAGCACTTTGATTCTGATCCCCCGGTTGAAGCCAGACTGCTGATCACACTGGGTGAGACGGCGCAGAAAATCGGCCTGCTGGACGTGGCCGAGCCGCCGCTTCGCAAGGCGCTGGCCATTCGTGAAGATGTACTGGGCGCGGATCACATCGATACGCTCACGGCGCAGAGTCTTCTCGGCGGTCTGCTGATCGACCAGGGACGTGTCAAAGAAGCGACACCGCTCGTGCACTCCGCATTTGATCGCGGCGTGACGGCCCACGGCGAAGACCCGCCCAACTGGGATACGTGGGCCGACAACCTGATCAAACTCCTGTTCGAGCGGCGCCAGTTCGCTGAAGCGGAATCGCTGCAGCGCAAGCGGATCGACCGCCTTCTGCAAGGCAGGCCGTTGAACGAAACCGCCCTGCTCACGGCCCGCGAAACGCTCGCCGGCATTCTCCTGCAGCGTCACGATCCGGAGGTTCTGGACGAAGCCGAGTCGCTGCTGAGTGGCGCCTACGAAACACGCCTCGACAAACTGGGGCCCAACCACCCGCGTACGCTGTGGACGCAGGCGACGCTCGCTGTTCTGTTGCGCAAGCGCGGACGCATCGATGAGGCGCTTCCACTCACGGAGTCGCTGTGGAGGGCCAGACAGGAGGTCCTCGGCACGGATCATCCCGAGACACTCTCGACGGGCAACAATCTGGCTTCGTTGTATTACCGCGCCGGGCGCAGAGAGGACGCGGTCGCCATGCTGCAGCGGATCGTCGAGAGCCGACGGCGCGTCCTCGGCGAAGAGCATCTCGACTACATCATCTCTCTCGAAAACCTGGGGACCGTCCAGGACGCCCTGGGCCATACAGAAGCGTCCCATCGACTGTTCAGTGACGCCCTGTCGCTTCGCCGCCGGGTGTTCGGCAGTGACAACCCGGAGACACTGCTCTCATGCAAACACATGGGCGATCTGAGCATGAAGTGGGGCAAAGTCGATGCGGCATTGCCGCTGTATATCGAAACGCTCGCCGGCGCCATCGCCTACTTTGGCCCGGAACACGATAACACACTGTCGGTTCTGGAAGCGCTGCTGACGGCGGCCGGACTCGACGCGGATGTGGACGATCCGAGCGCCGAATACCAGGCCGCCGTCAAAGTGGCGGAAGGGCGCATGGGCGCTGACCACCAACACACGCTTGCAATCCTGGGCGGCTACGCCAGGTTTCTCATCCATAAGGAAAATTGGAAAGACGCACACGAGATCCTGACCGATCTTCAACAGCGCCAGGATCGTCTGCCATCGACAGACGCAGCGGCCAGGCGCGAGACGGAGCGTCTGCTGGCCGAGACCCAGGCGCACCTGCATCCCAGCGCGCGATCCTCCACGCAAACGACCGACTAACTCCGAATGGAAGCGCCAACGGGGAGCGCTGTCGGCTGCCAAATGGGCGTGCATTCGGGACCGACGGCGACCCCATTCTCGCAAATTCGCCCCTGTCATTGCACTGATTTCCCCTGTCTATTGTTGGTAGCGCATTACCGCAGTTGTCGCCATTAATACGGGGGAGGTTGCCGCAATTCGATACAATTGCGGTCGAGCGGCACTAACTCCTGGGGCCGAAAGGGCCAATTGCATGAACCGAGTCAGTTCTATCGCCACGGTATTGTCAGTCGCTGCAATCGTCGCCGCGCCGTACGAACTGTTTGCGTCGAGTGCGCATTTTCAGGGACTCGGCGACATTCCCGGCGGCATGACTTCGAGCACGGCAAACAGCGTCTCAGCGGATGGACTGGTCGTCGTTGGTGGCGGCGCACCGGTCGGGGCCGACCAACAGGCAATCCGTTGGTCAAAGGCCGACGGGCTCAGCGGAATCGGATATCTGCCCGGCGGTCTACCGTACAGCTTGGCGACCGCAGTGACGGCCGACGGGCAGACAATCGTCGGCATCGCACAGGACAATGACGGCTATAGAGCATTTCGCAGGGGGAGTGATGGAGTCATGGTCGGACTCGGCGATCTTCCGGGCGGATCGTCGCATAGCTACGGCTACGCGACGTCGGCGGACGGGGCCTACGTCACGGGCTGTGCCGGCAGCGAAAATGGGATCCAGGCGTATCGCTGGGATGAAGCGAACGGAATGATCGGACTCGGTTCTCTGCCTGGCGGATCGGGAAGCAGCATCGGTTACGGCATGAATGACACCGGCACGACAATCGTTGGCAAGAGCGACAGCGCCGCCGGCGCCGAGGCGTTTATCTGGATGGAGAATTTTGGGCTGTTCAATCTGGGTGACCTGCCGGGGGGCGGAACAGACAGCGAGGCGCGGGCAATCTCGCCAACTGGCGGCGTCATCGTTGGGCAGGGACTGTCGGACGCGGGATACGAAGCGACGGCATGGCATTTCCCTGTCGCGGGCGAGGTGAGCCTGGGCGACTTACCCGGCGGTGATGTCAATGGAATCGCCTACGGTGTCTCAGACTTTGGCGAATTCATCGTGGGGTCAAGCGAATCGAGCATGGGTCAGGAGGCGTTTATCTGGGACTATGACAACGGAATGCGAAGCCTGCGAACCGTACTGATTCAGGAGTATGGTCTGGGCGTGGCGCTCGACGGCTGGCATCTTTCGGCGGCATTTGATATCACGCCGGATGGTCGGACCATTGTTGGGGATGGCGTGAATCCCAACGGATTCACCGAGGCGTGGATCGTGACGATTCCCGAACCAAATATGATGGCGCTACTACTGGTCGCCGGCGCGATGCTAATGCGGCGGCGGCGGACTAGCGCATTGTGACGAAATTGCACGGGACGACGATGCAACGTGTGTACGTGTCCCTGACGACAAAAGAAAACGCCCGTCGTCAATCACTGACAACGGGCGTCGAAGACTGGAGCCGAAGAGATTCGAACTCTCGACCTCTTGCATGCCATGCAAGCGCTCTCCCAACTGAGCTACGGCCCCGCTAACCGCACTTTCTGGTCGCGGACGCCCCATTTCACGGTGGATTTCCCGACCTGTCAAGGCGTGGCGCCGGACGATCCGACGTGGGTCCGAATTGCCGATTTCAGCCGCCGGACGGCGCCGCCCGGATCGTCCTGATCGATCACAGCCCCGCACACAGCCACAGCGAATCCGGCGCCCGACATGTCGAACAGCCGCGCGACATTCTGTTCCGTGATACCGCCGATGGCGACCAGCGGACATGGCGGCGATTCATCGCCCTCCGCCGCTACCGCGCGATTCGACACGAGCCGCCTCGCCAGTTGCAGGACCTCGGGGCCCCGAACCTCGACCTCCGGTTTCGTGCCCGATGCGAACATCGGTCCAACGCCCAGGTAGTCCACGCCGGCGTCGAGCATGCGTTCGATCTCGCGCTCATCATGGGCGCTGCCGCCCACGAGAATCGTCGGGCCCAGGATCCGTCGGGCGTCCGCAACGGGCAGGTCTTCCTGCCCCAGATGAACCGCATCCGCGTCAGCGAGCCGGGCGATGTCCGCTCGATCGTTGATGACCAGCATGGCGCCGCATCTTCGCGTCAGCTCACGCAGCGCCTGCGCGCGCTCCAGCAGCGCCGAATCGCTCAGGCCCTTTTCGCGCAGCTGAATCACATCGGCCCCGGCGTCCAGAATCGCCTCGGCCGTCTCTCTCCACGACCGACGACACAACGACGCCGTCAGCAACACATGAATGCGCGCCTCGCTGAACCCGCGACGGCGGGCGGAGGTAACGAACACATCCTGCTCGATCGAATACAGGTCGTAGCGCAGTCGCTCCACCTGCGCCGCCAGCTCACTCGAAACGAGCTTTCCGTACTCCTCGATGCAGCGCAGCGCCTCGCTGACGCGCGCCGTCGCCGCCTGCGCCACAGACTCGGCGCCTTCGCGCGTCGTCTCCGATGTCGTCGTGATGCGCGTCCCGACATCCCCCGGCGTGTCGCGACTTGCCAGGCGTTCGTTGCGATCGAGCCCTTCCGAAACCTGTGACAGGGCGTGCCGCGCCCGCTTGATCGCCCCGGACGCGCGCGAGTCGTTCAGGACAAACCGCGCATATTCTTCCAGAACGCGCAGACCTTCCCGGGCGCGATTGAAGTTGGCGTCCAGGATTCGCAGGATCGGTTCATTCATCCCGCGGATTCTATCCGCTTCGGCGGACGCATGCGCCGGCTCGCCAACAGGCCGCCGCAACGGCGAAGATGTGCAGTCGCCTTGTCGCCCCGTCTGGGCGAAATCCGGGACAGCGCGTCATGGCCACGCCTGTCCCGGCGATTCCCAATAGGGCCTCAGAACCGCCGGAACCTCATCCTTCGTCAATTCGCTGCGCGGAAAATCGAAGAAAGTGTGCCAGAACAGATGCGTCGCCTCATTGAGCCGACGCCGTTCAATGAAACGCATCGCGCCATCCAGCGCCTTGGCGGTGTACGTGCCGTCCAGATGCAGCCCCTCCGTTGTCCGGATGCGCTCGGCGAGCGTGCGACCGGCCCTCGTGAACTGCGCGTAGCCATCGCCCAGCGCGTCGTTCAGAACGTCGAAGTCATTCGCTCGCACATCGACGTCCGGTACGCTCGGATCCATCCGACGCATCCAGCAATGCACGCGCCTGGCGAAACGGGCCAGCCTTCCGCGCGTCGCGTACCACGGGTAGGAGACCGTGACGCCGACGACGCGAGACGTTAAGAGCCTATCCCAAAAACCCGTTTTTCGTCGATATCTCTAAAGGGCAGGATGC
>ERZ795053.138-NODE-138-length-87255-cov-12.119610_pt1 | contig 87255 bp, 77 predicted proteins | sample MGYA00375137_ERZ795053 | MGnify/ENA primary metagenome ERZ795053 (study PRJEB30182, sample SAMN05720284) | activated sludge metagenome | isolation source: Anaerobic digester | place: Hong Kong | collected 2014-12-17 ...
CCGCGAAGGCGGCCGCACGGTCGGCGCCGGCGTGGTGGCCAAGATCATCGAGTAATCGCTGATCGCAAGGGATTGGCCGAAGGGGTATAGCTCAATTGGCAGAGCGTCGGTCTCCAAAACCGAAGGTTGGGGGTTCGATTCCCTCTGCCCCTGCCACCTGAATCCAGGTGTCCGGCTCCCCGCAAAAGCCCGCCAAAATCGCTTGGCGGGCTTGCGCGTCTGAATGGATTTGATTTTTCGTCGCCTCTGGCGGCGACATGGAACAACGCCGTTATGGCAAGCACGCAAGTTGAAACCGTAAGCTCGGGCGCCGACAAGGTGCGGCTGGTCCTGGTGGGCCTGCTGGTCATCGGCGCCCTGGCGGCTTTCTACCTTCTGTCCAAGGAAGGCCCGGTCGCCCAGTGGGGTGGCCTGGTGGCGGGCCTGGTGCTGGCAGCGGTCGTATTCTTCACCGCCGAAACCGGCAAGCGGCTGATCGGCTTCGGCCGCGATTCCTGGCGCGAAGTCAAGAAGGTGGTGTGGCCGACCCGCAAGGAGGCCATGCAGACCACCGCCTTCGTGTTCGCCTTCGCGGTGGTGATGGCGCTGTTCCTGTGGATGACCGACAAGACGCTCGAATGGGTCTTCTATGACCTGATTCTGGGCTGGAGAAAGTGAACATGTCCGACGTGGCGAGCGAAGCGGCCGTGCCCGCATCGAACAACCCCGACATGAAGTGGTATGTCGTGCACGCCTACTCCGGCATGGAGAAGGCGGTGGAGCGCAACATCCTCGAGCGCATCAACCGCGCCGGCATGCAGGGCAAGTTCGGTCGCATCATGGTGCCGACGGAAGAGGTGGTCGAGGTCAAGAATGGCCAGAAGCGCACCACCGAGCGCAAGTTCTTCCCGGGCTATGTGCTGGTCGAGATGGTGATGGACGACGAGACCTGGCACCTGGTGAAGCACACCAACAAGGTGACGGGCTTCGTGGGCGGTGCCAAGAACCGTCCGGCGCCCATCTCCGAGGACGATGTGATGAAGATCGTCCACCAGATGCAGGAAGGCACGGACAAGCCGCGCCACAAGGTCGAGTTCGAGGTGGGCGAGTACGTCCGCGTCAAGGAAGGCCCGTTCACCGACTTCAACGGTACCGTGGAAGAGGTGAACTACGAGAAGAGCAAGCTGCGCGTGTCGGTGACCATCTTCGGTCGTGCCACGCCGGTGGAACTGGAGTTCGGCCAGGTCGAGAAGGCCTGATTCCGGCGCAGCAAGTTTTGGCGCTTTCGCGACTCGGCGCCCACTAAGCAGAGTCGCACCAACCCCGGGGAGCCTGGCACAGCGTCCAGGCGTTAGTACCCGCAAGGAGAAACGAAGATGGCGAAGAAAATCGTCGGCTTCATCAAGCTGCAAGTGCCAGCTGGTAAGGCCAACCCGTCGCCGCCGATTGGCCCTGCACTGGGTCAGCGCGGTCTGAACATCATGGAGTTCTGCAAGGCGTTCAACGCCCAGACCCAGGGCGTCGAGCCTGGTCTGCCGCTGCCGGTGGTGATCACCGCGTTCGCGGACAAGAGCTTCACGTTCATCATCAAGACGCCGCCGGCGACCACGCTGATCAAGAAGGCGATCAAGCTGGACAAGGGCTCCAGCAAGCCGCACACCGACAAGGTGGGCAAGATCACCCGAGCCCAGCTCGAGGAGATCGCCAAGACCAAGATGAAGGACATGACGGCCGCCGACCTGGACGCTGCCGTGCGCACCATCGCCGGCTCGGCCCGTTCGATGGGCGTGACCGTGGAGGGCGTGTGACATGGCCAAGCTGACCAAGAAACAGAAAGCGCAACAGGGCAAGATCGACAGCACCAAGCTGTACGCGCTGGCCGACGCCCTGACGCTGGTGAAAGAGAGCGCCACCGCCAAGTTCGACGAGTCGATCGACGTCGCCGTGCAGCTGGGCGTGGACGCCAAGAAGTCCGACCAGGTGGTGCGTGGCGCCGTGGTGCTGCCCAACGGCACCGGCAAGACCAAGCGTGTCGCGGTGTTCGCCCAGGGCGCCAAGGCCGAGGAAGCCAAGGCCGCTGGTGCCGACATTGTCGGCATGGACGATCTGGCTGCTCAGGTGAAGGCCGGCGACATGCCGTTCGATGTGGTGATCGCCGCGCCCGACGCGATGCGCGTGGTGGGTACGCTGGGCCAGATCCTGGGGCCGCGCGGCCTGATGCCGAACCCCAAGGTCGGCACCGTGACGCCCGACGTGGCCACCGCGGTGAAGAACGCCAAGGCTGGTCAGGTGCAGTTCCGCGTCGACAAGGCCGGCATCGTGCACGGCACCATCGGCCGCCGTTCGTTCGACAACGACAAGCTGCAGGGCAACCTGGCGGCACTGGTCGATGCGCTGAACAAGGCCAAGCCGGCCACCAGCAAGGGTGTGTACCTGCGCAAGGTGGCGGTGTCCAGCACCATGGGTGTCGGCGTGCGCGTCGACACGCAGACGATTACGGCCTGACGGCCGTCGTGAGATTCAGCGCTTGCCGCAAGGTGGGCGCCGATGTGGTGGGCCAGGGCGTCTCTCGCGAGTCGCACTGGGTCATCCAAGACCGCTGGCGCACGGTGTGCCGTGTTTAATTGCTATCGCATAGATAGCTGCCAGCGCAGATGGCGAGCCCGCTGCAAGGGAATTTGATCCTGAACAGTAGGTCGCTGCAAGAGGCGCGCCGAAGCCGATCCCCGGCTGAGGCGCATTTTGAAGGAGTAGACCTTGAGTCTGAATCGCAGTGAGAAAGAAGCGGTCATTTCCGATGTGACCAGCCTCGCCGCTAAAGCTCAAACGCTCGTGATGGCGGAATACCGTGGCATCACGGTCGCCGACATGACCCAACTGCGCACCAATGCCCGCAGCAGCGGCGTCACGCTCAGTGTGTTGAAGAACACGCTGGCGCGCCGTGCGCTGGCAGGCAGTGCCTTCGAGGTGGTGTCCGACCAGATGACCGGCCCGCTGATCTATGGCTTCTCCGAAGATGCCGTGGCCGCCGCCAAGGTGGTGGCCGATTTCGCGAAAACCAACGACAAGCTGGTCATTCGCGGTGGCGTCTACGGTGGCAAGGCCCTGGATGTGAGCGGTGTGAAGAAGCTCGCCAGCATTCCTACCAAGGAAGTGCTGCTGGCCCAGCTGTGCGGCTTGCTCAAGTCGCCGATCTCCCGCACGGCCATCGTGCTGGGTGCGCTGGCGGCCAAAAAGGGCGAAGGCGAAGCTGCCGCGGCCTGATGGCGCGTGGCCCGATGCAACCATTAACTGTTTTAGGAAATCAACATGGCATTCGATAAAGACGCATTCCTGACCGCGCTGGACAGCATGACGGTCATGGAACTCAACGACCTGGTTTCGGCCATCGAAGAGAAGTTCGGTGTGAGCGCTGCCGCCATGGCGGCACCTGCCGCTGGCGGCGCTGCCGGCGGTGGCGCGGCTGCGGCCGAAGAGAAGACCGAGTTCACCGTGGTGCTGGCTGAAGCCGGTGGCAACAAGGTGTCGGTCATCAAGGCTGTGCGCGAGATCACCGGCCTGGGCCTCAAGGAAGCCAAGGACCTGGTGGACGGCGCTCCGAAGCCCATCAAGGAAGGCATTGCCAAGGCCGATGCCGAAGCTGCCAAGAAGAAGCTGGAAGAAGCCGGCGCCAAGGTCGAGCTCAAGTAAGTCGGCTCCAGCCTGCCGCTCGCGGCGGCTGGTACCCGATGGATGGGCTGGTGACCAACCAGCCCGTGCGCTTTCAGAGCGCACCTGAAAGCTCGCCCCGTGGGGCGGCTTTCAGGTGTCTTCTGATTTACCGACTGCAGAGGACCACTTGGTTCGGGTCGCGTGCAACGCGCGGCCGTCCGCCATCGGCTGGTAGTGGCCAGCCACCAAGGATCGCAGGCTTCGCCTGCCGCCCAGTCGCCAGAAATCCTGGATGTTCCGTCTACCGCCCGGAGATTACATGGCCTACACATTCACCGAACGCAAACGTATCCGCAAGAGCTTTGGCACCCGCGAGAGTGTGCTGGAGGTTCCTTACCTGCTGCAGATGCAGAAGGATGCCTACACCGCCTTCCTGCAGGCTGACGTTCCACCCAAAAAGCGTACCCACGAGGGTCTGCAGGCGGCGTTTGAATCGGCGTTCCCCATCGTCTCGCACAACGGCTTCGTCGAGATGAAGTTCGTCGAGTACAACCTGGCCAAGCCCGCCTTCGACGTGCGCGAATGCCAGACGCGCGGCCTGACCTTCGCGTCGGCCGTGCGTGCGCGCGTGCAGCTCATCATCTACGACCGCGAGTCGTCCACGCCCCAGTCCAAGGTGGTCAAGGAGGTGAAGGAGCAAGAGGTCTACATGGGCGAAGTGCCCCTGATGACCGACAAGGGCTCGTTCATCGTCAACGGCACCGAGCGCGTGATCGTCTCCCAGCTGCACCGCTCGCCGGGCGTGTTCTTCGAGCACGACAAGGGCAAGACGCATTCTTCGGGCAAGCTGCTGTTCAGCGCCCGCATCATTCCCTACCGCGGCTCGTGGCTGGACTTCGAATTCGACCCGAAGGACGTGCTGTATTTCCGCGTCGACCGCCGTCGCAAGATGCCGGTCACGATCCTCCTGAAGGCCATTGGCCTGACGCCGGAAGCCATCCTGGCCAACTTCTTCGTCAACGACCACTTCCGCCTGATGGACAGCGGCGCCCAGATGGAGTTCGTGGCCGACCGCCTGCGCGGCGAGGTGGCGCGCTTCGACATCACCGACAAATCGGGCAAGGTCGTGGTGGCCAAGGACAAGCGCATCACCGCGCGCCACACGCGCGAGCTGGAGCAGTCCGGTACCACGCACATCAGCGTGCCTGAGGACTTCCTGATCGGCCGTGTGGTGGCCAACGACATCGTCGATCCGGATTCCGGTGAGGTGGTGGCCAAGGCCAACGACGAGCTGACCGAAGCCCTGCTGAAGAAGCTGCGCGAGGCTGGCATCAGCGAGATCAATTGCATCTACACCAACGAGCTGGACCAGGGTGCCTACATCTCCCAGACGCTGCGTGCGGACGAGACGGTCGACGAACTGGCTGCCCGCGTGGCCATCTACCGCATGATGCGCCCCGGCGAGCCCCCCACCGAGGACGCCGTGCAGGCCCTGTTCCAGCGCCTGTTCTACAACCCGGACACGTACGACCTGTCGCGCGTGGGCCGCATGAAGTTCAACGCCAAGGTCGGTCGCGAGGAAACCACCGGGCCCATGGTGCTGACCAACGACGACATCCTGGCCGTGGTGAAGATTCTGGTGGATCTGCGCAACGGCCGTGGTGAGGTCGACGACATCGACCATCTGGGCAACCGCCGCGTTCGCTGCGTGGGCGAACTGGCCGAGAACCAGTACCGCACCGGCCTGGCACGCATCGAAAAGGCCGTGAAGGAGCGTCTGGGTCAAGCCGAACAAGACCCGCTGATGCCGCACGACCTGATCAACTCCAAGCCGATTTCCGCGGCGCTCAAGGAGTTCTTCGGTGCATCACAGCTGTCGCAGTTCATGGACCAGACCAACCCTCTGGCCGAGATCACGCACAAGCGTCGTGTCTCCGCGTTGGGCCCGGGCGGTCTGACCCGTGAGCGCGCCGGCTTCGAGGTGCGCGACGTGCACGTCACGCACTACGGCCGCGTATGCCCGATCGAAACGCCGGAAGGCCCGAACATCGGCCTGATCAACTCGCTGGCCCTCTATGCCCGCCTGAACGAATACGGCTTCATCGAAACGCCGTACCGCCGAGTGGTGGACAGCAAGGTGACGAACGACATCGACTACCTGTCGGCCATCGAGGAAGGCAAGTACATCATCGCGCAGGCCAACGCCACACTCGACGAGCAGGGCCGCCTGACCGGTGACCTGGTGTCGGCCCGTGAGCGCGGTGAATCGGTGCTGGTGAGCGCCGACCGCGTACAGTACATGGACGTGTCCCCGGCGCAGATCGTGTCGGTGGCGGCCTCGCTGGTGCCGTTCCTGGAGCACGACGATGCGAACCGCGCGCTGATGGGCGCCAACATGTCGCGCCAGGCCGTGCCCGTGCTGCGCCCGGAGAAGCCGTTCGTCGGCACCGGTATCGAGCGCGTTGCCGCGGTCGACTCCGGCACCGTGGTGACGGCCAAGCGCGGCGGTGTGGTGGACTACGTCGATGCCACCCGCATCGTGATCCGTGTCAACGACTCCGAAGCCGTGGCCGGTGAAGTGGGTGTGGACATCTACAACCTGATCAAGTATCAGCGCTCCAACCAGAACACCAACATCCACCAGCGCCCCATCGTCAAGCGTGGCGACAAGCTGGCCAAGGGTGACGTGATTGCCGATGGCGCTTCCACCGATCTGGGCGAGATCGCCATCGGTCAGAACATGCTGATCGCGTTCATGCCCTGGAACGGCTACAACTTCGAGGATTCGATCCTGATCAGCGAACGTGTGGTGGCCGACGACCGCTACACCAGCATCCACATCGAGGAGCTGGTGGTGATGGCGCGCGACACCAAGCTGGGCGCCGAGGAAATCACCCGCGACATCCCGAACCTGTCCGAGCAACAGCTGAATCGCCTGGACGAGTCCGGCATCATCTACGTGGGTGCCGAGGTGCAACCGGGCGACACGCTCGTGGGCAAGGTCACGCCCAAGGGTGAGACCACGCTCACGCCGGAAGAGAAGCTGCTGCGCGCCATCTTCGGCGAGAAGGCTTCCGATGTGAAGGACACCTCGCTGCGCGTGGACCAGGGCTCGTCGGGCACCGTGATCGATGTGCAGGTCTTCACGCGCGAGGGCATCCAGCGCGACAAGCGCGCCCAGCAGATCATCGACGACGAGCTGAAGCGCTACCGCCTGGACCTGAACGACCAGCTGCGCATCGTCGAGGCCGACGCCTTCGACCGGATCGAGAAGCTGCTGAGCGGCAAGGTCGCGAACGGTGGCCCGAACCGCATCGCCAAAGGCACCAAGATCGACAAGGCCTACCTGGCCTCCGTCGATAAGTACCACTGGTTCGACATCCGCCCGGCGGATGAGGATGTGGCCACGCAGCTCGAGAGCATCAAGCTGTCGATCGAGCAGCAGCGCCACAACTTCGACCTGGCGTTCGAGGAAAAGCGCAAGAAGCTCACGCAGGGTGATGAGCTGCCGGCTGGCGTGCTCAAGATGGTCAAGGTCTACCTGGCCGTCAAGCGCCGCCTGCAGCCGGGCGACAAGATGGCTGGCCGCCATGGCAACAAGGGTGTTGTGTCCAAGATCGTTCCGGTCGAAGACATGCCCTACATGGCCGACGGCACGCCTGCCGACATCGTGCTCAACCCGCTGGGCGTGCCTTCGCGCATGAACGTGGGCCAGGTGCTCGAGGTGCACCTGGGGTGGGCCGCCAAGGGCATCGGCGCGCGCATCAACCACATGCTGCAGGTCGAGGGCCGGGTGGCCAAACTGCGTCAGTTCATGGAGACGCTCTACAACAGCACCGGTCGTGCCGAGGAGCTGGGCAAGCTGTCCGACGAGCAGGTGCTGGAAATGGCCGGCAACCTGGTGGGCGGCGTGCCGTTCGCCACGCCGGTGTTCGATGGCGCTTCCGAGAAGGAAATCCACGCCATGCTGGAGCTGGCTTACCCGCAGGACGTGGCCACCGCCAAGGGTCTGACCCCGACGCGCACCCAGGCCTACCTGCACGATGGCCGCACCGGCGATGCTTTCGAGCGTCCGACGACCATCGGCTACATGCACTTCCTGAAGCTGCACCACCTGGTCGACGACAAGATGCACGCCCGTTCCACCGGCCCGTACTCGCTGGTGACGCAGCAGCCTCTGGGCGGCAAGGCCCAGTTCGGTGGTCAGCGCTTCGGTGAGATGGAGGTGTGGGCGCTGGAAGCCTACGGTGCCTCCTACACACTGCAGGAGATGCTGACCGTGAAGTCCGACGACGTGCAGGGCCGCACCAAGGTCTACGAAAGCATCGTCAAGGGCGACCATTCGATCGACGCCGGCATGCCCGAGTCGTTCAACGTGCTGGTCAAGGAAATCCGCTCGCTGGGTCTCGACATGGAACTCGAGCGCTCTTAATTTGATAGGGAAAGAGTCACATGAAATCGCTACTCGACCTGTTCAAGCAATTCACGCCGGATGAGCATTTCGATGCCATCCGGATCGGTCTGGCTTCGCCCGAGAAGATCCGTTCCTGGTCCTTCGGCGAGGTGAAGAAGCCCGAGACCATCAACTACCGCACCTTCAAGCCGGAGCGTGACGGTCTGTTCTGCGCCAAGATCTTCGGCCCCATCAAGGACTATGAGTGCCTGTGCGGCAAGTACAAGCGCCTCAAGCACCGCGGTGTGATCTGCGAGAAGTGCGGCGTTGAAGTCACACAGACCAAGGTGCGCCGTGAGCGCATGGGTCACATTGATCTGGCGGCGCCCTGTGCCCACATCTGGTTCCTGAAGTCGCTGCCGTCGCGTCTGGGCCTCGTGCTCGACATGACGCTCCGTGATATCGAGCGCGTGCTCTATTTCGAAGCTTACGTGGTCACTGACCCGGGCATGACGCCGCTGAAGAAGTTCGGCATCATGAGCGAGGACGACTACGACGCCAAGCGCAAGGAATACGGCGATGAGTTCGTCGCGCGCATGGGCGCCGAGGGCATCAAGGAGCTGCTGCAGCAGATTGATCTGGATATCGAGATCGAAAAGCTGCGCGGCGACCTCACTGGATCCGAGGTCAAGGTCAAGAAGAACGCCAAGCGCCTGAAAGTGCTGGAGGCGTTCAAGAAGTCCGGCATCAAGCCTGAATGGATGGTGCTGGACGTGCTGCCCGTGCTGCCGCCGGACCTGCGTCCGCTGGTGCCGCTGGACGGCGGCCGCTTCGCGACCTCCGACCTGAACGACCTGTACCGCCGCGTCATCAACCGCAACTCGCGCCTGCGCCGTCTGCTGGAGCTGAAGGCCCCGGAAATCATCGCGCGCAACGAAAAGCGCATGCTGCAGGAGGCCGTGGACAGCCTGCTGGACAACGGCCGTCGCGGCAAGGCCATGACGGGTGCGAACAAGCGCGCCCTGAAGTCGCTGGCCGACATGATCAAGGGCAAGGGTGGCCGGTTCCGTCAGAACCTGTTGGGCAAGCGCGTCGACTACTCGGGCCGCTCGGTCATCACCGTGGGCCCGACGCTCAAGCTGCACCAGTGCGGCCTGCCCAAGCTGATGGCCCTGGAGCTGTTCAAGCCGTTCATCTTCGCGCGCCTGGAGGCGATGGGTATCGCCACCACCATCAAGGCCGCCAAGAAAGAGGTCGAGGCCGGCACGCCGGTGGTGTGGGACATCCTGGAAGAGGTCATCACCGAGCATCCGGTGCTGCTCAACCGCGCGCCAACGCTGCACCGTCTGGGTATCCAGGCCTTCGAGCCGATCCTGATCGAAGGCAAGGCGATCCAGCTGCATCCGCTGGTGTGCGCGGCGTTCAACGCCGACTTCGACGGCGACCAGATGGCCGTTCACGTGCCGCTGTCGGTCGAGGCGCAGATGGAAGCACGCACGCTGATGCTGGCTTCCAACAACGTGCTGTTCCCGGCTTCCGGCGAACCGTCCATCGTGCCCTCGCAGGACGTGGTGCTGGGCCTCTACTACACGACCCGCGAAAAGATCAACGGCAAGGGTGAGGGCATGATCCTCACCGACGTGGGTGAGGTGCTGCGCGCACTCGATTCGGGCATGCTGGAATTGACCGCCAGGATCAGTGTGCGCCTCACCGAGTGGGTCAAGGACAAGACGAGCGGCGAACTGACCCCGGTCACGCAGCTGGTGGAGACGACCGCCGGTCGCGCGTTGCTGTCCGAGATCCTTCCCAAGGGGCTGCCGTTCTCGCTGATGAACAAGGCGCTGAAGAAGAAGGAGATCTCGCGTCTCATCAACGCCTCGTTCCGCAAGTGCGGCCTCAAGGACACCGTGGTGTTCGCCGACAAGCTGCTGCAGAACGGCTTCCGTCTTGCCACGCGCGCCGGCATCTCGATCGCCATCGAGGACATGCTGGTGCCGAGCGAGAAGCACGCCATCATTGAGCGCGCCGAAGCGGAAGTGAAGGAGATCGAGCAGCAGTACGTCTCGGGTCTCGTGACCTCCGGCGAGCGCTACAACAAGGTGGTGGACATCTGGGGCAAGGCCGGTGACGAAGTCTCCAAGGTCATGATGGCCCAGCTGGCCAAGCAGAAGACCACCGACCGCAACGGCAAGGAAGTCGAGCAGGAGTCGTTCAACTCCATCTACATGATGGCCGACTCCGGCGCCCGCGGTTCCGCCGCGCAGATCCGTCAGCTGGCCGGCATGCGCGGCCTGATGGCCAAGCCGGATGGCTCCATCATCGAAACGCCCATCACGGCCAACTTCCGTGAAGGCCTGAACGTGCTGCAGTACTTCATCTCCACGCACGGTGCCCGTAAGGGTCTGGCCGACACGGCGCTGAAGACGGCCAACTCCGGCTACCTGACGCGTCGCCTGGTGGACGTGACGCAGGATCTGGTGGTCACCGAAGATGACTGCGGCACCACCGATGGCTCGCTCATGCGTGCCATCGTCGAGGGCGGTGAAGTGATCGAGTCGCTGCGTGAGCGCGTGCTCGGCCGTACCGCGGCGGAAGATGTCGTCAACCCCGAGACGCAGGAAGTGCTGTTGAGCGCCGGCCAGATGCTTGACGAAGACGCCGTCGACGAACTCGAGCAGGCCGGCATCGACGAGGTCAAGGTACGCACCGCGCTGACCTGCGACACCCGTTTCGGTATCTGCGCGCGCTGCTACGGTCGCGACCTGGGTCGTGGCGGGCTGGTGAACGTCGGTGAAGCCGTTGGCGTGATTGCCGCGCAGTCGATCGGTGAGCCCGGCACCCAGCTGACGATGCGGACCTTCCACATCGGTGGTGCGGCGTCGCGTGCCGCCGTGGCGTCGAGCGTCGAGGCGAAGTCGAACGGTTTCATCGGCTTCAACGCGACCATGCGCTACGTCACCAACAGCAAAGGCGAGTTGGTCGTGATTTCCCGCTCCGGCGAGATCGTCGTGCACGACGAGCACGGGCGCGAGCGCGAGCGTCACAAGGTGCCGTACGGTGCCACGCTGTCGGTGAAGGCCGACCAGCAGATCAAGGCAGGCACCGTGCTGGCCAACTGGGATCCGCTGACCCGCCCGATCATCACGGAATTCGCGGGCAGCGTGAAATTCGAGAACGTGGAAGAAGGCCTTACCGTCGCCAAGCAGGTGGACGAGGTCACGGGCCTGTCGACGCTGGTGGTCATCGATCCCAAGCGTCGCGGCTCGGCCAAGGTCATGCGTCCCCAGGTCAAACTGATCGACGCAGAGGGGAACGAGGTCAAGATTCCCGGCACCGACCACTCCGTGACGATCGGCTTCCAGGTTGGCGCGCTGATCCAGGTGCGTGACGGCCAGGAAGTAGGCCCGGGCGAAGTGCTGGCCCGCATTCCGGTCGAGGGCCAGAAGACCCGTGACATCACGGGTGGTCTGCCGCGCGTGGCTGAGCTGTTCGAGGCGCGTTCGCCCAAGGACAAGGGCACGCTGGCCGAGATGACTGGCACCGTGTCCTTCGGCAAGGAGACCAAAGGCAAGATTCGTCTGCAGATCACCGACCCGGAAGGCAACGTCTGGGAAGAGCTCATCCCCAAGGAGAAGAACATCCTGGTGCACGAAGGCCAGGTGGTCAACAAGGGCGAGTCCATCGTGGACGGCCCGGCCGATCCGCAGGACATCCTGCGCCTGCTGGGGATGGAAGAGCTGGCCCGCTATATCGTTGACGAGGTGCAGGATGTTTACCGCCTGCAGGGTGTGAAGATCAACGACAAGCACATTGAGGTGATCGTTCGCCAGATGCTGCGCCGCGTGGTGGTGGAGAACCCGGGCGATTCCGGCTACATCGCCGGCGAGCAGGTCGAGCGCAGCGAGATCCTGGACACCAACGACGCCCTGCGCGCCGAAGGCAAGCTGCCCGCTACTTACACCAACCTGCTGCTGGGCATCACCAAGGCCTCACTGTCGACCGACTCCTTCATTTCTGCGGCTTCCTTCCAGGAAACCACCCGCGTGCTCACCGAAGCTGCCATCATGGGCAAGCGCGACGAGCTGCGTGGCCTGAAGGAAAACGTCATCGTCGGACGCCTGATTCCGGCGGGGACCGGCCTTGCCTACCACCAGGCGCGCAAGGTCAAGGACCAGATGGACGAGGCCGAGCGCCGTGCCATCGCCGAAGCCGAAGCTGCCGAGCTTGCGGAGGCGACTGGTGGTGGCGAGGCGGGTGGCGAAGGCCAGGCCCTGGCGGACATGGGCGACGCTGCCGACGCTAGCTGATAGCCACTGACAGCCGTTGATCCGGCGAGCGCCCGTGTCCCTTTCACAGGGTACGGGCGCTTTTTTTGGGGCGTATAGTCGTGACGATGTTCGAATGGGGCGTGGCGCTGGCAGCCTTGCTCGGCGTGTTCTGGGTGATCGGCGCCTACAACCGGCTGACCCGGCTTCGCGCTGCGGTGGTGGACCGCTATGGCGTGCTCGACGAGATCCTGACGCGCTACGTGCTCTGGATCCAGGGGTGTCTGCCGGACGACATCCGTACCGATTTTTCCACTCAGCCTGCTCCGCTGGAGCCGACAGCGCCACCTGACCAGGCTGGTCCTTGGTTGCGACTCAAGGCTTCGTTGGATCAATACCTCCAGGCCATCGCGCAAGCCAGACGCCGACCGCTGGACGGTGAGGCCATGGCCGCGCTGGTGCTGGCGCATGCCACACTTGCCGCCGCATGGGCGGGTGCGATGCAGGATCAGCAGCAGAGCGAGGCCGAACTGACGGAGCGCCAGCAACTTCGTCGCGCGCGCCTGCTGAGCCAGTGCGTTCCGCTGCGCGATGCCTACAACGAAGCGGTCAAGACCTACAACGCCGCCATCACCCAGTTTCCCGCGTGGCTGCTGGCACGGATGCTGCGCTTTCGGCCGGCCGGCAATCTCGTTCGGCTGGCGCTGGAGTCTTGATGGGTGCGCCGATCCCGGGGCGCGAGTCCCGCGCAGCCCCTCCGTTGTGGCGGCAACTGACGCACGTGGCTGCAGCCGTCGGCCAAATGTGCTCCGGCCGGTCTCTGACCGATGCCCTGGCAGCTGTGGCACCGGAGTTGCGGCCGGGGGTCCAGGCCTTGAGTTTCCACGTCGCTCGCCACCTTGGTAGTGCGCAGGCTTTGCGCCGCGAGCTGGTTTCCCGGCATCTGCAGCGTGAGGTGGATGCTTTGCTGTGCACGGCGCTGGCGCTGCTCGCGGGCGAAAAAGCACCCTTGTATTCGGCTTTCACGGTGGTCGATCAGGCCGTCGAGGCCGCCAAGCGAAGCCCCAGAACCCGCGCCGCTGCGGGCCTGATCAATGCCTGCCTGCGCAGATACCTGCGGGAAGGCCACCGGTTGTTGGCCGCCGTCCAGGACGATCCGGTGGCCCACTGGAACCATCCCGCGTGGTGGATCGAAAGGTTGAGAGGCGACTATCCGGAGCGCTGGCAGGTTCCGCTGCAGGCGGCGCAGCAGCCAGCCCCCATGGTCCTGCGCGTCAACCGGCAGCGCGCAGACGTCCACGGTGCGCTGGAGAGCTTCAGTGCTGCAGGCCTGACGGCCACAGCGCTCGGCGGGAATGCCGTCGAACTGCTGTCGCCCTTGCCGGTTGAAGCGATCCCTGGCTTCGCGGCAGGTCATGTCTCGGTACAGGGCGCGACGGCGCAGCGGGCGGCGCCCTTGTTGCTGGACGGGCTGGAAGATGACGCCCCTCGCGTGCTGGATGCCTGCGCGGCACCGGGCGGCAAGACCGCGCACCTGCTGGAAATCCGGCCTGCGGCCCAAGTGACCGCGATCGATGTCGATGCGGTCCGATTGCGACGTGTGACGGACAACCTGAGCCGCCTTGGCCTGAAGGCGGACTGCCGAGTGGCCGATGCGGCTGCAACAGCAGGCTGGTGGGACGGTCGGCTCTTTGACGCCATCCTGCTGGACGCTCCCTGCAGCGGCTCGGGCATCGTTCGGCGCCATCCGGATATCCGCTGGCTGCGCCGCGCCACCGACATCGACCAGCTTGCGGCCCGGCAGGACACGCTGCTTCAGGCCCTATGGCCGCTGCTGAGGCCTGGTGGCAGGCTGTTGTTCTGCACCTGTTCGGTGTTCCATTCCGAAGGCTCGGAACGGGTGGAATCGTTTCTTCGACGCAACAACGATGCCACGCCGTTGCCCGCTCCCGGGCACCTCCTGCCGGTTCTCCGGGCCCGGGGTGAGTCTGTTGGGGACAATGGCGTCTGTGATGACGACGGTTTTTTCTACGCATTGCTTGAAAAGCGCCGGCGCTAGCCTCGTACTGGTGCTCGGGCTGTGGCTGGCGCTGGCGGCCGGGGTTGGGGCTGCGCAAGGGGTACAGCTTTCGGAGTTGCGGGTACAACGTGACGACGACGGTCTGTACCTGTCGGCCCAGGTGCATCTGGAACTGGGTCCGGTGGTGGAGGAGGCGATGGACAAGGCCATCCCTGTCCATTTCGTCGCAGACGCCCAGATCGTGCGCGAGCGCTGGTACTGGTCCGACGAGAAGCTGTCGGATGAAAAGCGCTACTTCCGGGTCGCGTTCCAGCCATTGACGCGGCGCTGGCGCCTCAACACATCCAATCAGCCCATCCTCGATTCCGGTCTTGGCGTGAGCTACAGCCAGTTCTACGATTCGTTGGGTGAAGCGTTGAGCGCCGTCGGGCGGATATCGCGCTGGAAGATCGCCGATGCCGCCGAACTCGAACCAGGATCGCGGCAGATGCTGCGCTTCAGGTTCCGTCTTGATGCCAGCCAGCTGCCGCGGGCGCTGCAGATTGGGGCTTCCGGCCAGTCGGACTGGTCCATGGGCGTGGAACGCAAGATCGATCTCACGCACGAGGTAGGTCGGTGAGCTTGTCCAGCGGCCCGGGTGCGCAGCCGGCACCCCTGCAGGTGCAGGAACGGCGCCGCCGGCTGGGGCGCATCCTGCTGCGCGTGGGCGTTGGTGCCCTGGTGCTGGTCGGTCTGCTGCTGGTCTTTCTGCTGATCCAGGCCACCAACAACCGGCAACTCTACGAGCGCTATTACGCCCCGTTGTACGCGGTCAACCTCACGGTGGCCGGAACGTTGGCGCTGGTCATCCTGTGGGGCATTTACCGCCTCGTCCGGCGGTTGCGCAGCGGCAAGTTCGGCAGCCGGCTTCTGATCAAGCTGGCTGCGGTGTTCGGGCTCGTGGGGGTGCTGCCTGGGTTGCTGATCTACGGCGTGTCGTACCAGTTCGTGTCGCGCTCCATCGAGTCGTGGTTCGACGTGCGCGTCGAGGGGGCGCTGGATTCGGGTCTCAACCTGGCACGCACCTCCCTGGAAGCCCAGGCACGCGAATTCGGCAACCAGTTGCGCACCGCTGCTGCCGGTCTGGCGGAAACGCCAGACGCCGTGGCAGCCGTGCCGCTGGAGCGACTGCGGCTGCAGCTGGGCGCCACGGACGCCACGCTCTGGAGCGCAGGCAACGGCCGGCTGATCGCCAGTGCCGGCAGCTCCCGCTTCGAGCTCAACCCCGAGCGACCCTCCACCCAGGCCTGGCGCAACGTGCGCCTGCAGGGCATCGTCACGCAGATCGAGGGGCTGGACGAAGCTGTGGCCGGGGTGCGGCCCGGCACGCCCGGACCGCGGGTGAAGGCGCTGGCGCTCATCGGAGGCCGCTCGCTGGGCCTGCTGGACGAGCAGCGGGTGATCCAGGCGGTGCAGCCGCTGCCGGTCGACCTGGTGGCCAACGCCCTGGCCGTGCAGCAGGCCAACCGCGAATACCAAGAACGCGCGCTGGGGCGGGAAGGCCTGCGCCGCATGTACATCGGCACCTTGACGCTGAGCCTGTTCCTGGCGGTGTTCGGTGCCGTGCTGCTGGCGGTGATGATGGGCAAGCAATTGGCCACGCCACTGCTCACGCTGGCCGATGGCGTGCGCCAGGTGGCGGCCGGTGACCTGACCCCCAAGCTGGTGCTGCCGGGTCGCGACGAGATCGTCAGCCTCACACGCTCCTTTGCCGACATGACGCAGCAGCTGGCCGATGCCCGCACGGCGCTGAACCAGAGCATGAGCGAAACGGAGTCCGCGCGCGCCAACCTGCAGACCATCCTCGACAACCTGACTGCCGGCGTCATCGTGCTCGAGCCCGGCGGCACCATCGTTTCCGCCAATCCTGGCGCGACGCGCATCCTGCGCGTGCCGCTGGCCGCACGCCACAGACAGAGGCTTGATTCGCTGGAACCCATCGAGGCCTTCGCGCACGACGTTGAAGATCAGTTCGCCGAATTCGAGGGCCTGCACGCCGAGCGCGGGCTCGATCACTGGCAGCGCACCTTCGAGCTCTACAGCAACGGTGGCGCTGGTGTTGACAGCACCTCGCTCACGCTGGTGGCCCGCGGCGCGCTGCTGCCCGGCGGCCAGCGTCTGCTGGTGTTCGACGATATCTCCGAGGTCGTGTCCGCGCAGCGCGCGCGCGCCTGGGGCGAAGTGGCGCGGCGCCTGGCGCACGAGATCAAGAACCCGCTCACCCCCATCCAGCTCTCCGCCGAGAGGCTGGAGCGCAAGCTCGCCGGCAAGCTCGTCGATGAGGGCGACCGTGCCGTGCTGGCCAAATCGGTCAGGACCATCGTCGAGCAGGTGGATGCGATGAAGCGCCTGGTCAACGAGTTCCGCGACTACGCGCGCCTGCCGTCCGCAGAACTCAAGCCACTGGATCTGAACGCACTCATCGAAGAGGTGCTGCTCATGTATGGCCACGGCGGCTCCCACGACGAAGCAGCCGGGGGAGAGACCGCGACGCGGGTGCAGGCCGAGCTCGACCGCACTTGTCCGTGGATTCGCGGCGACGCCGCACAACTGCGGCAGATCATCCACAACCTGGTTCAGAACGCGCTCGATGCCTCCGAGCCGGCCGCAGACGCGCGGCCCGGGCCTGCTGCACGCGACGTGATCGTGCGCACGCAGTGGCACGCGGGCACTGGCCGCGTGCGGCTCGCGGTACTGGATCAGGGCCACGGTTTCCCCGAGGAAATACTGGCCCGTGCCTTCGAACCCTACGTCACCACCAAGGTCAAGGGCACTGGCCTGGGCCTGGCGGTAGTGAAGAAAATTGCCGAGGATCACGGCGCCCGAATCGATGTATCCAATCGTGTCCAGGACGGTCGTGTGATCGGTGCGCAAGTGTCGCTATCATTTGAGCCCGCGGAGCCCTTGGCGGCAGTGGCTCCCAACCCATAACAAGAGGGCCTTCTTCCGACATGGCGAACATCCTGGTGGTCGATGATGAACTCGGTATTCGCGATCTCCTTTTCGAGATCCTGAACGACGAGGGCCACACCGTCGAACTGGCCGAGAACGCCGCACAGGCGCGCGCAGCGCGCCAGCGCCACGAACCCGACTTGGTGTTGCTGGACATCTGGATGCCCGACACCGATGGCGTCACCCTGCTCAAGGAGTGGCGCGGCGCCGGCACGCTCACCATGCCGGTGATTATGATGAGCGGGCACGCCACCATCGACACCGCGGTCGAGGCCACCCGCATCGGCGCGCAGTCGTTCCTCGAAAAACCCATCACCCTGCAGAAGCTGCTCAAGGCGGTGGAGCAGGCGCTGTCCAAGGACACCGGCGGGCGCAAGCCGGCATCGGCAACCGAGCCCGCGCGCGCCGCCATCGCGCCGCCGCCCGCAACCGACCTCACCGTCGAATCGGCCATGACCGGCGGCCAGTCGCTGCCGCAGGCAATGGATCTCGGCCCGCAGGGCCAGCAACTGTTCGATCTCGACAAACCGCTGCGCGACGCGCGCGACGCGTTCGAGAAGGCCTACTTCGAATACCACCTCTCGCAGGAAGGCGGCTCCATGACCCGCGTCGCAGAAAAGACCGGGCTCGAGCGCACCCACCTGTACCGCAAGCTCAAGCAACTCGGCGTCGATCTTGCCCGCGGCCGCCGCGGCGGCTCCGGCAGCTGACAGGGCCTGCGGGATGCTACAATCCCGCTCCTTGGCCCGGTAGCTCAGTTGGTAGAGCAGCGGATTGAAAATCCGCGTGTCGGTGGTTCGATTCCGCCCCAGGCCACCAATCAAATGACGCAGTTAGGCCAACCCTTCAGGGTTGGCCTTTTGTTTGCGTATTGCTGTGTAGGCACCATGTGGGCATCCGGCGTCAACTCCGACTCCAGACCGACACGATGCCCGATCTGCTGGCGGCCTGACGGGCGTCGATCAGGCAAAGAAAAACCGCGCAGGGCGCGGGCCTTGCGCGGCTTCTTTTGTTGGGCGTGTGATCGATCAGTCGAGGCGGAGCACCAGAACCGCGAGCAGGAATGGCAGCAGCAACCACCGGCAAAGCCCAACGAGCGCTACCAGCACCGGCACGCCCAGCAGCAGAGCTATCGCTTGGTCAGGCCAGAGTTGGAGCGCCGCCATTGTCAGCAGGTAGCCGGCCACGCAGAGGCCCGGCACGCCCAGGGTGCGCCGCGTGGGACTCATCAGCAAGGCTGCTGCCGCGACCGACACGACTCCGAAGGCAAACAGAAAGGCCTCATGCATGGGCGGATCTTAGGATACCCGTGCCGGCGTCGGGGCAGCTCGCCGCGTCTGTTGACAATATCAAAACAATAGCTGCCTGCGCCCTCCAGATAAGGGCTGGAAGCCCAAAAGACTTCCAATATCAGATCAAGACAATATGACCCAGACGCAACCGGCCTCACCGCGCTGGTTGCGCCGCCAACCAGCTCAGACCAGCAGCGCGTTCACGCGCCGCACATAGGCGGCAGGGTCGTCGGGGAGGCCGCCTTCGGCCAGCAGGGCCTGATCGAACAGGATGTGGGCCAGGTCGTCGAAGTGGGCGCTGCCCTCCAGCTTCTTGACCAGCGGGTGCTCGGGGTTGATTTCCAGCACGGGCCTGGTCTGCGGCACGTCCTGGCCGGCCTGCTTGAGCATGCGGGCCAGCTGCATGCTCATGCCGGCGTCCTTGACGACCAGGCAGGCCGGTGAATCCACCAGGCGGGTGGTCACGCGCACGTCTTCCACCTGGTCCTTCAGCGCTTCCTTGAGCCTGTCGAGCACGGGCTTGACGGCTTCGGCAGCCTCCTCGGCGGCTTTCTTCTCGGCCTCGTCCTGCAAATCGCCCAGGTCCACGGCGCCCTTGGCCACCGATTGCAGCGGCGTGCCGTCGAACTCGCGCACGAAGCCCAGCGACCATTCGTCCACGCGGTCGGTCATCAGCAGCACCTCGATGCCCTTCTTGCGGAAGATCTCGAGTTGCGGGCTGTTTTTGGCGGCGGCCAGCGTGTCGGCGGTGATGTAGTAGATCGCCTTCTGGCCTTCCTTCATGCGCGCCTTGTAGTCGGCCAGACCCACCGTGGGCGTGTCGGACTCGGTGGAGGCGTAGCGCACCAGCTTGAGCAGGCGCTCGCGGTTACCCGTGTCTTCGCCCAGGCCCTCCTTGAGCACGGCGCCGAACTCGCGCCAGAAGGTGGCGTATTTGTCGGCGGGGGCCTGTTCGCCGTCTGCCTTGGCTTCGGCGTCGGCCGGCGCCTTGGCCAGGTCTTCCAGCAGGGCGAGCACGCGGCGCGTGTTGCCTTCGCGGATGGTCTTCACGTCGCGGCTTTCCTGCAGCAGCTCGCGGCTCACGTTGAGCGGCAGGTCGGCCGAATCGACCACGCCCTTCACAAAGCGCAGGTAGCGCGGCAGCAGCTGCTCGGCGTCGTCCATGATGAACACGCGCTTCACGTAGAGCTTCACGCCGGCCTTGCGGTCGCGGTCCCACATGTCCATGGGCGCGTGGCTGGGCAGGTAGAGCAGTTGCGTGTATTCGGTGCTGCCTTCGACGCGGTTGTGCGTCCAGGCCAGCGGCGGCTGCCAGTCGTGGGCCAGCTGCTCGTAGAACTGCACGTACTGCTCGTCGGTGACGTCTTTCCTGGGCCGGGTCCAGAGAGCGGTGGCCTGGTTCACGGTTTCCCATTCGCCGGTCTTCACCATGCGGCCGGGCTGGCCTTCCTGCTCGGCCTCTTCCCACTTCTCGCCTTCCATCCTGATGGGCAGGCTGATGTGGTCGGAGTACTTGCCGATCAGCTCCTTCAGGCGCCAGCCGTCGGCGAACTCCAGCGCATCGTCGCGCAGGTGCAGGATCACGCTGGTGCCGCGCGCCGCGCGGGTGATGGCTTCCACCTCGAAGTCGCCGCTGCCGTCGCTCACCCAGCGCACGCCCTGCTCGGGCGGCAGGCCGGCGCGGCGCGATTCCACGGTGATTTTGTCGGCCACGATGAAGCCGGCGTAGAAGCCCACGCCGAACTGGCCGATGAGCTGCGAATCGGCCTTGTCGTCGCCCGACAGCCTGGCCGCGAAGGCGCGCGTGCCGCTCTTGGCGATGGTGCCCAGGTTGTCGATGGCCTCCTGCTCGCTCATGCCGATGCCGGTGTCGGTCACGGTGAGGGTGCGCGCCTCCTTGTCGAAGCTGATGCGCACCTCCAGCTCGGGCTGGTCGCCGTACAGGGCCGGGTCGTGCAGTGCCTCGAAGCGCAGCTTGTCGCAGGCGTCGGAGGCGTTGGAGACCAGTTCGCGCAGGAAGATCTCGGGGTGGGAATACAGGGAGTGCGTGACCAGGTGCAGCACCTGCGCCACTTCGGCCTGGAAGCTGTGTTTTTGCTTGTTGCTCATGGACTCGGATCGGTCGAAAGGTTGGATGAAGGGGTGCGGCCGGGCCGCCATGCGGGCCAGATGGGGGCGGGCGGCGCCACTTCAAGCGCATTCAGGCGAAGGCCACACGGTGCCTCATCGATCAATGCCGATGCGCGCCTGGGCAGGAGTGAGGTCGACATCCCGCTTGGCGCACCGGTCCCAGGCACTCCTGCCGACGCCGCATGGTGGCCGGATCATTCTTGGCAGACTTCACGAGCCCGGTGCGTCTTCGGGGACATAGCACAGCAGGTCGCCTGGCTGGCAGTCCAGGTATGCGCAGATCTTCTCAAGCGTCTCGAACCGCACACCGCGAATCTTGCCTTGCTTGAGCAGCGACATGTTGGCCTCCGTGATGCCTACAAATTCCGCCAGATCACGCGACTTGACCTTGCGCCGCGCAAGCATGAGATCCAGCCGGACGACGATGGGCATCAGACGAAGCCCTCATTGTCTTCGGCCAACGAGTGCCCCTGGGTGATCACGGAGGCCATCAGCCACACCATGCCTGCGAAGAACAGCAAAAGCACCTGCTCCGAGCCAATGGCCACAGACAGGTGCCGCTGCCCCGGTGGATTGCCCAGCGTCAGCAGAGACGAAATCGCGCTGTCGGCCAGCAGCGACGCCAGAGCAGCCCAAGCCACCCAGGCTGCAAAGCTCCCGAGCAGACGGGCCGCTTGCAGAGTGAAGACCTGTCCGCGGGAAAACATCTGGAAGCAAGACCCTGCCTGCCTCAGGCCCACTAGCAGCAAGGCCAGTGGCACGGCGGCGATGAGTGCCGCGACGATGCGCTGCCAATCGGCAAGCGGTTGCGCCACGGCGTGCGTGGGAAGGTGAGCACCCGAGACGAGCGCAGCGTCACTGGCCGAGAGCCAGTACGTGGCCAGCGCCACCGGCAGCGCCAGCAGCAAGAGCCGGCACCCCCACATCATCGCGCAGCTGGCCAGCTGAAGCCGCGTTTTCAAGGGGGAATAGAGGGTTTTATGGGTGTCGATCATGGGGCAGCTCTGAGCGTAGCGGTTGATTAAAATTATTGTCTTGCAATAATTATTATCTGTAAAACAACCATTGTCAACTTCGATGAGCCCTGCCCCTTCTCTCTTCCCTCGACGCAGTTTCCTGGCTGCAGTCTGCGCAGCGCTTGGCGCCTGCGGTGGCATTCCCTTGACCGCCCTTCCTCGGCTGAGCCGCCTGTCCGGCCAGTTGCTGGAGGCCGATCCTGCCGAACTCATGGTGGCCGTCCAGGTGGATGCGCGCGTATCGCCGCCCCCTGGCAGCGCGCCCATCCTGACGATCCGGCTGACCCCCAAGGTCGAAGGCGCGTTTGCGCCCGTTGACCTTCGTGTGCCGCTGATGCTCGCCACAGCGGCCACCACGACCGGCCTGGAGCCGCCAGGCGCGGGCCGGCGCTGGTGGATCTACGGCTTGTCCCAGGCCAACCAGGCGGAACTTCGCAAGGTACAGGACATGGTTCGCCATGCACAGGCGCAGCCCGGCTACCAGCGCGGTGGCACGCTGGTGATTGCCATGGAGCAGCGCGAACTGGCGGTCACGCCGCCGTCGCTGGACCATACCCGCTGGACCACCTGGATGCAGGTCAGCCGTCGCGAAGGTTTCTTCGAGATATGGACCGGCACGCCGCGAGAGGTGCGCGAGCTGGCTGGCACAAGACGATAGGGCCACGGCGGGGCAGCCCCGGCGAGCGCCTGGGGAGCGATCGTTGCCCAGGCTTTGCCGAGTTCAAAAGCGCTCCTGCTCGCCCAGGTAGCGCCACTGCCCCACCGGCAGATGCCCCAGCGCAATCTGGCCGATGCGCACGCGCTTCAGGCCCGTCACCGTCAGGCCTACGGCCTCGCACATGCGGCGGATCTGGCGCTTCTTGCCTTCCTTGAGCACGAAGCGCAACTGCTCCGGGTTCTGCCAGCTCACCTGCGCGGGCTTGAGCGGCTGACCGTCCAGCGACAGGCCGTGACGCAGGCGCGCCAGCTGCGCGGGCGGGAAAGCGGCCTGCACGTTGATCGCCACCTGGCCCATCTGTACGCGCACCAGGTATTCCTTTTCGACGTCGGAATCCTCGCCGATCAGCTGGCGGGCCACGCGGCCGTCCTGTGTGAGCACGAGCAGGCCGGTGGAATCGATGTCCAGCCGCCCGGCCGGCGCCAGGCCCTTGCGCTGCGCCGGCGTGAAGCGGGTGCGGCTGGCGTCGCCGCGCCAGTGGTGGCGCGGCTCCACCAGCACCACGGCGGGTTCGTAGCCGTCTTCCGCCTGGCCGCTCACGTAGCCCACGGGCTTGTGCAGCAGGATGGTCACGCGCTGCGCCTGCGCGTGGGCGGCCTCGCGCTGGACCGTTACGTGGTCCTGCGGCAGCACCTTGGTACCCATGGCGGCCACCTCGCCGTTCACGCGCACCCAGCCGCGCTCGATCCATTCGTCCGCCTCGCGGCGCGAGCACAGCCCCATGTCGGCCAGCCGCTTGTTCAGCCGCACCGTGCCGCCACCGGCCGGCGCACCGGCAACGGATAGCGCGCCATCGGGGCGTGGGGCGCGGCGAAAGCCTGAGGATGTCATGAAAGGATTATGGATTGCTATCAAATTGATGGCTGCCTGCGCCTGCCAGTATTGGGCAAAAGGCCGGTTTGACTTCAAAAATACTGAAACCATTGCAATGCGTCTTGGCCACCCCCAAAGGCCGCGGAGCAGGCCCATCCAGCGAACGCCGTGCCCGGACCCGCGCCGGGCACCGGCGTTGTCTCCCCTCAGGGGGGAAGGCGCGCCAGCGACTCAGGGGGGGACCTCAGCGCGCCAAGATCCAGAATCCGCAACCCCCCGTACTCGATGCGCAGCAGCCCTTGCGCCGCCAGCGCCTGCAGCGCCTCGTTCACGCGCTGGCGCGACAGGCCCACCAGATAGGCCAGCTCCTGCTGCGTGATGCGCAGCACCTCGCCCACGCCGGGGAACAGCACCGGATTCACCAGCGCCGCCAGGCTGCGGGCCACGCGCTGCTCGGGGTTGGGGGTGCGGTCGGCCTCGATGGCGCCGATGAACTGCGCCAGCCGCTCGTTCAGCTGGTTCATCACGAAACGGTTGAAGCCGATCGAATGGTCCAGCAGCCAGTGGAAGGTGTCCACCGGCAGCCCGGCCACCAGGCTCTTGCGCAGCGCCTGCACGTTGTAGCGGTAGGGCTCGCGCTTCATCGTCGTGCCCTCGCCGAACCAGCCGCCGGGCGTGAGGCCGGAGTAGGTGATGGTCTGGCCGCCGGCGGTGTCGGTGCTCATCTTCAGCAGGCCCTCGACCACGCCGAACCAGTAGGTCGCCGGCCGGCCTACGCGGCAGATTAGGTCGCCCGGCGCGGCTTCGCCGATGCGCAGCTCCGCCTCCACGCGCCCCCGCACGCCGCGCTCCAGATGCGCGAGCCAGGGCACGCCGGCCAGCTCGTCGTCGTTGAGCAGGCGGCGGCGGTCGTGCAGGCTGGGGGATGGCATGGCTTAGGGAAATACCTAGGCGGATCGGGGTTCAATTGTCGTCCAAACGACAACATGGCGTCAAAGTCTGGGCCTACCATGCGAAGCATTAAACGGCCCGCCCCGCGCCGGGCGGCCCCACAAGATCAGGAGACACCTCGCCCATGGCGACCACCTTCCCGCGCCTTCTGCAAAAGCACGCCAGCGAGCGCCCAAGCGCGCCCGCGCTGCGCGAGAAGGAATACGGCATCTGGCAGACCTGGAGCTGGCAGCGCGCGCTGGATGAAGTGCGCTGGATGGCGATGGGCCTGTCCGCGCTCGGCTTCGCGCCCGGGCAGAACCTGGCCATCGTGGGCGACAACCGCCCGCACCTGTACCTGATGTTCCTGGCCGCGCAAAGCCTGCGCGGCGTGCCGGTGCCCATGTACCAGGACGCCGTGGCCGCCGAGATGGCCTTCGTGCTGCGCGATGCCGAGGTGCACTTCGCCTTCGCCGAAGACCAGGAGCAGGTCGACAAGCTGCTGGAGCTGCGCGCCGCCGAGGGCGAGGAGGCCGTGCCCGGCCTCACCCACATCATCTACGACGACCCGCGCGGCCTGCGCAACTACACCGACGCGGGCCTGATCAGCGTCGACGAGCTGATGGCCCTGGGCCGCAAGCACGATGAGCTGCACCCGCAGCTGTTCGGGCAAGGGGTCGCGCAGGGGCAGCCGGACGACGTGTCGGTGATCCTCTACACCTCCGGCACCACCGGCCGGCCCAAGGGTGTGTGCCAGACGCACGCCAGCTTCATCGGCGCGGCCGAGGGTGGCGTGACCACCGACGGACTGAACGGCAAGGACAACGTGCTCTCCTACCTGCCTCCGGCCTGGGTGGGCGACCACCTGTTCTCCCTGGCGCAGTGGCTGGTGGCGGGCTTCACCATCAATTGTCCGGAATCCAGCGACACGGTGGCCATCGACATGCGCGAGATCGGCCCCACCTACTACTTCGCGCCGCCGCGGGTGTTCGAGGGCATGCTGACATCGGTGTCGATCCGCATGGAAGATGCGGCCAGGATCAAGCAGCGCATGCACGCCGTCTTCATGGACGTGGCGCGCCGCGTGGGCGCCGACATCCTCGATGGCAAGCCGGTGGGCGCGCTGGACCGCCTGAAGTACGCCCTGGGCAACGTGCTGGTGTACGGGCCGCTGAAGAACGCCATGGGGCTGACGCGCATCCGCGTGGCCTACACGGCGGGCGCGGCCATCGGACCGGACCTGTTCCGCTTCTTCCGTTCCATCGGCGTCAACCTCAAGCAGCTGTACGGTCAGACCGAAACCTGCGCCTACGTCTGCATCCAGAAGAACGGCCGCGTCAAGTTCAGCAGCGTGGGCGAGGTGGCGCCGGGCATCGAGCTGAAGATCGCCGACAACGGCGAGGTGCTGGTCAAGGGCGTGTCGGTGCTCAAGGAATACTACAAGCGCCCGGACGCCACCGCCGAGGTGATGGACGCCGAGGGCTACTTCCACACCGGCGACGCCGGTGTGCTCGACCACGATGGCCACCTGCGCATCATCGACCGCGCCAAGGACGTCGGCAAGATGGCCGGCGGCGCCATGTTCGCGCCCAACTACATCGAGAACAAGCTCAAGTTCTTCCCGCAGGTGAAGGAAGCGGTGTGTTTCGGCACCGGCCGGGAGCAGGTCTGCGCCTTCCTCAACATCGACTTCGACGCCGTGGGCAACTGGGCCGAGCGCCAGGGCCTGCCCTACGCCGGCTACGTGGACCTGGCCGGCAAGCCCGAGGTGCTGGCCATGATGAAGGAGTGCGTCGAGAAGGTGAACGCCGACCTGGCGGCCGAGGAGGGCATGGAAGACACCCAGATCGCCCGCTTCCTGGTGCTGCACAAGGAACTCGACCCCGACGACGACGAACTCACCCGCACACGCAAGGTGCGGCGCAACTTCATCGGCGACAAGTACGGCGTGCTGATCGACGCGCTGTATTCTGATCGCAGCGAGCAGTTCATCGAAACCGCGGTGAAGTTCGAGGACGGCCGCACCGGCAAGGTCAGCGCCACCCTGCAGATCCTGGAGGCCAAGCGCTTCCCGCCCGTCAGGGAGGCCGCATGAACGCCGTGGCAACTCCTGAAACGATAGCTGCCGGCGCCAGCCAGATGCCGGCTGCAGCCGAAAATGGCCGGAAGATCGGCGACGTGGCGCTGGACATCCAGAACATCAGCCTGCGCTTCGGCGGCGTGAAGGCGCTCACCGACATCAGCTTCGACGTGCGCGAGCACGAGATCCGCTCGATCATCGGCCCCAACGGCGCCGGCAAGAGCTCGATGCTCAACTGCATCAACGGCGTGTACACGCCTACCGAAGGCAGCATCACCTTCCGCGGCAAGACCTTCAGCCACATGAACAGCCGCCAGGTGGCCGAGATGGGCGTGGCGCGCACCTTCCAGAACCTGGCCCTGTTCAAGGGCATGAGCGTGCTGGACAACATCATGACCGGCCGCAACCTCAAGATCAAAAGCAACCTGCTGCTGCAGGCGCTGCGCTGGGGCCCGGCCGAGCGCGAGGAAATCCGCCACCGCGAGTTCGTCGAACGCATCATCGATTTCCTGGAGATCCAGGCGCACCGCAAGACACCGGTGGGCCAGCTGCCCTATGGCCTGCAGAAGCGCGTGGACCTGGGCCGCGCGCTGGCGATGGAGCCGCAGGTGCTGCTGCTGGACGAGCCCATGGCCGGCATGAACGTCGAGGAAAAGCAGGACATGAGCCGCTTCATCCTGGACGTGAACGACGAGTTCGGCACCACCATCGTGCTGATCGAGCACGACATGGGCGTGGTGATGGACATCTCCGACCGCGTGGTCGTGCTCGACTACGGCAAGAAGATCGGCGACGGCACCCCCGAAGAGGTGCGCAACAACGAGGACGTGATCAGCGCGTACCTCGGGACGAGTCATTGAAATGGGACACCCCCCTGAGTCGCTGCGCGCCTTCCCCCCTCTTGCTTCGCGAGGGGGGACACCGCTGGTGGCCGGGGAGACCCCGGCCACGGCGGTCGCTGGCTGGGCCTGCTCCGCGGCCGTCGGATGCCTGCGGCGCCAGACTGCACTGAGAGACTGAACATGGGATTCTTTCTGGAAACACTGCTCGGCGGCCTGATGACGGGCATGCTGTACGCGCTGGTGGCGCTGGGCTTCGTGCTGATCTTCAAGGCCTCGGGCGTGTTCAACTTCGCCCAGGGCGCGATGGTGCTGTTCGCCGCGCTGGCGATGGCGCGCTTTTCCGAATGGTTCCCGGGCTGGCTGGGGCTGGACAACAAGATCGTCGCCAACCTGCTGGCCTTCGTGGCCGCCGGGGCGCTGATGTTCGTGGTGGCCTGGCTGGTGGAGCACCTGGTGCTGCGCCACCTGGTGAACCAGGAAGGCGCCACGCTGCTGATGGCCACGCTGGGCATCACCTATTTCCTGGAAGGCATGGGCCAGTCGCTGTTCGGCAGCGACATCTACAGCATCGACATCGGCATGCCCAAGGATCCGATGTTCCTGTTCGAGAACACCTTCCAGGGCGGCATCCTGGTGAACAAGGAAGACCTGATCGCCGCGCTGATCGCCGCGGCGCTGGTGGCGGCGCTGTCGGTGTTCTTCCAGAAGACCAAGACCGGCCGGGCGCTGCGCGCCGTGGCCGACGACCACCAGGCCGCGCAGTCGATCGGCATTCCGCTGTCGCGCATCTGGGTGATCGTCTGGACGGTGGCCGGCGTGGTGGCACTGGTGGCCGGGATGATCTGGGGCAGCAAGCTGGGCGTGCAGTTCTCGCTGGCCACGGTGGCGCTGCGCGCGCTGCCGGTGGTGATCCTGGGTGGCCTGACCAGCGTGCCGGGCGCCATCATCGGCGGGCTGATCATCGGCGTGGGCGAGAAGCTGTCGGAGGTGTACCTCGGCCCCTATGTGGGCGGCGGCATCGAGATCTGGTTCGCCTACGTGCTGGCGCTGGTGTTCCTGCTGTTCCGCCCACAGGGCCTGTTCGGCGAGAAGATCATCGATCGCGTATGAGCTATCAATTCAATAGCTGCCTGCGCCCGTCACTCAAGGGCCAAAGGCCGATTTGATTCATAAAAGCCATGTTCTACCGAGAAAACGGCCAGTTCAAGACCAGCTACCAGGCGGACCAGCAGATCTTCCCGATCGCGCAGGACCGCTGGGGTGTGTTGCTGATCGTCGCCTTCGCCTTCCTGGTCGTGCCCTTCCTGGCCAGCGAGTACTTCTTTCTTTCCATCCTGATCCCGTTCCTGATCATGGCGCTGGCCGCGCTGGGCGTGAACGTGCTGGTGGGTTACTGCGGGCAGATCTCGCTCGGCTCCGGCGCCTTCATGGCGGTGGGGGCCTACGGCGCCTACAACTTCTTCGTGCGTTTCGACGGCATGCCGGTGGTGCCGGCCATCCTGCTGGGCGGCCTTTGCGCCACGGTGTTCGGCGTGCTGTTCGGCCTGCCCAGCCTGCGCGTCAAGGGTCTGTACCTGGCGGTGGCCACGCTGGCGGCGCAGTTCTTCTCCGACTGGATGTTCCTGCGCATCAAGTGGCTGACCAACGACTCGGCGTCCGGCTCGGTGTCGGTGGCGCACCTGCAGGTGTTCGGCCTGCCGATCGAGAGCCCGGAGTCCAAGTACCTGTTCTGCCTGGCGTTCCTGGCGGTGATGGCGCTGCTGGTGAAGAACCTCACGCGCAGCGCCATCGGTCGCGAGTGGATGGCCATTCGCGACATGGACGTGGCCGCCGCCGTGATCGGCATCCGCCCCATGTACGCCAAGCTCACGGCGTTTGCCGTCAGCAGCTTCATCGTCGGTGTGGCCGGCGCGCTGTGGGCCTTCGTCTACCTGGGCGCATGGGAGCCGGGCGCCTTCAACGTCGACCTGTCGTTCAAGCTGCTGTTCATGGTGATCATCGGCGGGCTGGGTTCGGTCATGGGCAGCCTGTTCGGCGCCGGCTTCATCGTGGTGCTGCCGATCTTCCTGAACCAGTTCCTGCCCTGGCTGGGCGGCCTGTTCGGCGTGAGCTTCTCCACCGCCACCGCCTCGCATGTGGAGCTGATGATCTTCGGCGCGCTGATCGTCTGGTTCCTGATCGTCGAGCCGCACGGGCTGGCCAGGCTGTGGTCGGTCGGCAAGCAGAAATTGCGCTTGTGGCCCTTCCCGCATTGATTTCCCATCGCTTCAACCACCACCAAGAGGAGACAACCATGAAGCTATCCCGCACCCTGATCGCCGCCGCCGTGGTCGCGGCTTCGTCGATCGCCACCAGCGCGTTCGCGCAGGCCGAGCAGTTCTTCCCGCTGCTGTCCTACCGCACCGGCCCCTACGCGCCCAACGGCACGCCCTGGGCCAACGGCAAGCAGGACTACCTGAAGATGATCAATGCGCGCGACGGCGGCATCAACGGCGTCAAACTGACCTGGGAGGAGTGCGAGACCGGTTACGCCACCGACCGCGGCGTGGAGTGCTACGAGCGCCTGAAGAGCAAGCCCGGCGTGACCTACATCGACCCGCAGTCCACCGGCATCACCTTCGCGCTGACCGAGAAGGCGCCCACCGACAAGATCCCGCTGATGACGCTGGGCTACGGCCTGTCGGTGTCGCAGGACGGCATGGCCTTCAAGTGGAACTTCCCGATGATGGGCAGCTACTGGACCGGCGCCGACATCCTGATCCAGGACATCGCCAAGTCGCTGGGCGGGCTGGACAAGCTCAAGGGCAAGAAGATCGCGCTGGTCTACCACGACAGCCCGTTCGGCAAGGAGCCGATCCCGCTGCTTCAGGAGCGCGCCAAGATGCACGGCTTTGACCTGTCGCTGCTGCCGGTCACCGCGCCGGGCGTCGAGCAGAAGGCCACCTGGCTGCAGGTGCGCCAGCAGCGTCCCGACTACGTGCTGCTGTGGGGCTGGGGCGTGATGAACTCCACCGCCCTCAAGGAGGCCCAGGCCACCGGCTATCCGCGCGACAAGATGTACGGCGTGTGGTGGGCCGGTGCCGAGCCTGACGTGCGCGACGTGGGCGCCGGTGCCAAGGGCTACCACGCGCTGGCGCTGAACGGCTCCGGCACGCAGTACAAGGTGATCCAGGACATCATGAAGTACGTCCACGACAAGGGCCAGGGCACGGGTCCCAAGGACGAGGTGGGCCAGGTGCTGTACACGCGCGGCGTGATCATCCAGATGCTGGGCGTAGAGGCCGTGCGCAAGGCGCAGGAGCGCTTCGGCAAGGGCAAGGTGATGACCGCCGAGCAGGTGCGCTGGGGCCTGGAGAACCTCAACCTCGACCAGAAGCGGCTCGACGCGCTGGGCTTCACGGGCGTGATGCGGCCGCTGCAGACCACCTGCGCCGACCACATGGGCTCCACCTGGGCGCGCGTGCAGACCTGGGACGGCGGCAAGTGGACCATCGGCGACACCTGGTACCAGGCCGACGACGCCATCCTCAAGCCGATGGTCAAGTCCGGCGCCGAGAAGTACCTGGCCGACAAGAAGCTGCAACGCCGCGCCGCGGGCGACTGCAACTCCTGACCGGCCCCCTGGGCAGCGCGGGCTTCATCCCGCGCTGCCGCTCCTGTGGCCGGGCTGCCCCGGCCTCAGGAGTCACGAATCCTCTTGTTGATGTTCGAAAGCAGGCCTGTTGCCATGTCTACCGAAGCGACGCCCAAGACCATCCTCACCGTCAACGGGATCGAGGTCATCTACAACCACGTGATCCTGGTGCTCAAGGGCGTGTCGCTCACGGTGCCGGAAGGCGGCATCGTGGCCATCCTGGGCGGCAACGGCGCCGGCAAGACGACCACGCTGCGCGCGGTGTCCAACCTGCTCAAGGGTGAGCGGGGCGAGGTCACCAAGGGCAGCATCGACTATCGCGGCGAGCGCATCGAGAACCTGAGCCCGGCCGAGCTGGTCAAGCGCGGCGTGGTGCAGGTGATGGAAGGGCGCCACTGCTTCGCGCACCTGACGATCGAGGAAAACCTGCTCACCGGCGCCTACACGCGCAAGGACAAGGGCGAGATCGCGGCCAACCTGGACAAGGTCTACACCTACTTCCCGCGCCTGAAGACGCGGCGCACCAGCCAGGCGGCCTACACCTCCGGCGGCGAGCAGCAGATGTGCGCCATTGGCCGCGCGCTGATGTGCAACCCCACCATGGTGCTGCTGGACGAGCCCTCCATGGGCCTGGCGCCGCAGATCGTCGACGAGGTCTTCCACATCGTCAAGGACCTGAACGGCAAGGAGCGCACGACCTTCCTGTTGGCCGAGCAGAACACCAACATGGCCCTCAAGTACGCCGACTACGGCTACATCATGGAAAGCGGCCGCGTGGTGATGGACGGCACCGCCGCCGAGCTGGCCAGCAACGAGGACGTGAAGGAGTTCTACCTTGGCGTGGGCGGCGGCGAGCGCAAGAGCTTCCGCGACGTCAAGAGCTACAAGCGGCGCAAGCGGTGGCTGGCTTGACGGCAAGGCTCCCCCTGAGTCGCCTGCGGCGCCTCCCCTCCCAGGGGGACAACGCCACTGGCCGGTACAGGCCCGGCCACGGCGTCCGCTGGCTTGGCCTGCTCCGCGGCCATGGGTTCCGCGCCTGATGGGCCATTGGGCGAGGTGATGGTTGGGGTTTGGTCTTTATTGAGTGAAATTGGATGTCAGCCCTTATTTGGCGAGCGCAGGCAGCTATCAAAGAAGTAGTGTTTGGGACCATGTGATGAGTGATTTCTTCGATGCCCTGGAAACGCGTTCGCCGGCCGAGCGTGAGGCGGCGCTGATGGCGGCGCTGCCGCGGCAGGTGGCGCACGCGCAGGCGGCCAGTGCGGCCATGGGCGAGATCCTGGCGGGCGTGGATGCGGCGGCCGTCAACTCGCGCGCCGCGCTGGCGCGCCTGCCGGTCACGCGCAAGAGCGAGCTGCTGGCGCGCCAGCAGGCCAGCCGCGCGGCCGGCAAGGATGCCTTCGGCGGCTTTGCCGCCATCCGCTACGGCGCCGCCATGCCGCGCCTGTACGCCAGCCCCGGCCCGATCTATGAGCCGGAGGGCACGACGCGCGACTACTGGCGCGCCGCCCGTGCCCTGTTCGCGGCAGGCTTTCGCGCCGGCGACCTGGTGCACAACGCCTTCAGCTACCACATGACGCCCGGCGCGTTCATCATGGAATCGGGCGCGCACGCCGTCGGCTGCACGGTGTTCCCGGCCGGCACCGGCCAGACCGAGCAGCAGCTGCAGGCCATCGCCGAACTGCGCCCGCAGGGCTACCTGGGTACCCCGAGCTTCCTGCGCATCCTGGTCGAGAAGGCGCAGGAAAGCGGCACCGACATGCGCAGTCTGGTCAAGGGCCTGGTCGGCGGCGAGGCCTTTCCGCCCAGCCTGCGCGACTGGTTCGCCGAACGCGGCATGGCGGTCTACCAGAGCTACGCCACGGCCGATGTCGGCCTGATTGCCTACGAGACCCGCGCGCGCGAGGGCCTGGTGATCGACGAAGGCGTGATCGTCGAGATCGTGCGGCCGGGCACCGGCGATCCGGTGGCCGAAGGCGAGGTGGGCGAGGTGGTGGTCACGGTGCTGAACCCCGACTACCCGCTGATCCGCTTCGGCACCGGGGACCTGTCGGCGCTGCTGCCCGGCGCCTGCCCCACGGGCCGCACCAACGCGCGCATCAAGGGCTGGCTGGGCCGCGCCGACCAGACCACCAAGATCCGCGGCATGTTCGTGCACCCCGGCCAGGTGGCGGAGATCGTCAAGCGCTTTCCCGAGATCGCCCGCGCCCGCCTGGTGGTGAGCGGCGCCATGGCCAACGACCAGATGAAGCTGCTGGTGGAAAGCGCCGGCGCCGAGGGTCTGGCCCAGCGCGTGGCCGACGCCGTGCGCGACGTGACCAAGCTGCGCGGCGACGTCGAAGTGGTGGCCCCCGGCAGCCTGCCCAACGACGGCAAGGTGATCGAGGACGCGCGCAGCTACGAGTAGCCGCAGGCGTCGCGCAGGCGACCCTCAACGCGCTCTACCGCTGGCAAACCCCGATGACGGGGCATCGGTGCCTGCCTACCATCTGCACGCGCCGCCCGGCCACCGTGCGCGGCGCCGTTGTTCATGCAAGCCTCTCTGCGCATCGTCGATTCCATCACCCAGCTCGGCGCGTCCGATGCCGGCTGTGTGGCTGTGAGCGGCTCGCACGGCGGCATGAGCTCTGCACGCTATGCGCTGGCCGCGCGGCCGCTGCTTTCGGTGTTCAACGACGCCGGGGTCGGCAGGGATGGCGCGGGCATCGCCGCGCTCGCATTCCTGCAGGGCCACGGGCTGGCGGCCTGCACCGTGGCGCACGACAGCGCCCGCATCGGCGAGGCGAGCAGCACCTATGATCAAGGCGTCCTCAGCCACTGCAACGCGGCGGCCGGGGCGCTGGGCTTTGTGCCCGGGCAGCCGTTGAAGCAAGCCCTGGGCAACCTGATTCACAGCAGAGAGGAGACCTCATGACATCCATCAAGTTCAAGATGAACCGGCGCCTGGCCCTGGCCGCATCGGCGGTAGCAGCTTCGATTTTCGTAGCGGCGCCGGCCTGGTCGCAAAGCCACTGGCCCGACAAGACGGTGAAGATCGTCGTGCCCTTCGCGGCCGGCGGCACCACCGACATCCTGGCGCGCGCCATCGCACCGGAGCTGTCCAAGGCGTTCGGCCAGCAGTTCATCGTGGACAACCGCTCGGGTGCCGGCGGCAACGTGGGCGCGGACATCGTCGCCAAGTCGGCGCCCGACGGCTACACGCTGCTGATGGGCACGGTGGGCACGCACGGCATCAACCGCGCGCTCTACAGCAAGCTGCCGTACGACCCGATCAAGGACTTCGCGCCCATCACCCTGGTGGCCGGTGTGCCGAACGTGATGGAGATGAACGCCGCCAAGGCCAAGGAGCTGGGCATCACCGACGTGGCCAGCTTCATCAAGTACGCCAAGGCGCATCCCGGCAAGCTCAACATGGCTTCCAGCGGCAACGGCACGTCGATCCACATGGCCGGCGAGCTGTTCAAGAGCATGGCAGGTGTCTACATGCTGCACGTGCCCTACCGCGGCTCCGGCCCGGCGCTGCTCGACATGGTGGCCGGCAACATGGACGTGATGTTCGACAACCTGCCGTCGTCGATGCAGCAGATCAAGGGCGGCAAGCTGCTGCCGCTGGCCGTCACCAGCGCCAAGCGCTCGCCCGCGCTGCCCGATGTGCCCACCGTGGAAGAGGTCGGTGGCCCGGCCCTCAAGGGCTATGAGGCCAGCAGCTGGTTCGGCCTGCTGGCACCGGCCGGCACGCCGGCGGACATCGTCAACCGCATCCAGCAGGAAACCGCCAAGGCGCTGGCCTCACCCGCCGTGCGCGACAAGCTGCTGGCCCAGGGCGCCGCCCCCGGCGGCAACACGCCGGCCGAATTCGCCAGGATGATCGACGCCGAACACGTCAAGTGGGCCAAGGTCGTCAAGGCCTCCGGCGCCAAGGTGGACTGAGGCTGGATGCCCGCCGCCCGAGGGTGGGTGCCCGCGATGGCGCGGCGATCATCTTGCCTCAGGGGGCGCTCCTGAACCGCTGGCGCCAAGCGGTGAGGTGCCGATCCGTCAGGGTCTCAAATCCCTGGTCCAACCCTCCACCTGGGGAGGGCGAGTCAAGCCATCAGAAGGCCGCGGAGCAGGCCAAGCCGGTGATCGCCGGGCCGGGCTTGTACCGGCCGCTGGCGGTGTTCCCCCTAGCGCAGCGAGAGAGGCTGAGGCCTGCGGCTCCTGACCTGCCTGCGCAGACCCGGGCAAGCCGAAGAGCCGCCGTCTCTGGCGGCGAGCACGCGGCGCCTCAGTGACTCAGGGAGTCTCTAAACTCCCCAGACCACATCCTTGCCCGCCGCCGCGCTCTTTTCCAGCAACTCGATGAACGGGCCGGCGCGGCTGCGCAGCGACACGCCGCCGCTGGTGTCGGTTTCGTCGTCGCTCTTGTCGGCCGCCGGTGCGTTGGCGGCAGCCTCCTGCGCCTCGATCGCCTTGTGGAGGGCGGCCACCGCGGCCGGCACCTGATCCACCGTGACGATGCCCTGCGGCGCGGGTGACTTGCCGATGATCTTGAGCAGGGTCTCCGCGTCCGGCTGCAACATGATGACTTCGGCGGCGGCCTGGGACTTGAATTTGTAGAGCATGGTTTTTCTCCGGCGAATGGCTTGACGCACGGTTGCGTCGAGAACAAAGGCGTTACACCGCCATTGTGCCCGTTCACGCCGGCCCGTTTTGTCGGACGGCTGCGCATCGGGAGCGCGGTGGCGCGGAGCGCCTTCGGCGACAACATCCCCTGGGTGGGACAACCCACGGCGGCCCGCCAGTTCCGGGGGCTTGACAATGATTGTTCAAGCTTAAACAATATCGACATGAACAACCTGTCCTGCGTCCTGTGCATCGGCGGCGGCCCTGCGGGCCTGTACTTCGGCCTGCTGCTGAAGAAACAGCGGCCCGGCTGCCGGGTGGTGGTGGTCGAGCGCAACCGGCCCGACGACACCTTTGGCTGGGGCGTGGTGCTGTCGGACCAGACGCTGGAGAACCTGCGCGTGGCCGACGCCGAGAGCGCGCGCCTGATCGGCGACGCCTTCAACCACTGGGACGACATCGAGGTCTTCTACAAGGGCCGCAGCGTGCGCTCCACCGGCCACGGCTTCTGCGGCATCGGGCGCATGCACCTGCTGGGCATCCTGCAGGACCGCTGCCGCGCCCTGGGGGTCGAACTGGTGTTCGAAACCGACGTCGCCGACGAGCGCGCGCTGGCCGCCCAGTACGGCGCCGACCTGGTGATCGCCAGCGACGGCCTCAACAGCCGCATCCGCGCGCGCTACGAAGACGTGTTCCAGCCCGACATCGACACGCGCCGCTGCCGCTTCGTCTGGCTCGGCACCAAAAAGACCTTCGACGCGTTCACCTTCGCCTTCGAACAGACCGAGCACGGCTGGTTCCAGGCCCATGCCTACAAGTTCGACGACGACACCTCCACCTTCATCGTCGAGACGCCCGAGGCGGTCTGGAAGGCCCACGGCCTCGACCAGATGAGCCAGGAAGAGGGCATTGCGTTCTGCGAGAAGCTGTTCGCCAGATACCTGGACGGCCATCGCCTGATCAGCAACGCCAAACACCTCCGCGGCGCGGCCATCTGGATCCGCTTCCCGCGCGTGATCTGCAACACCTGGGTGCACCACGAAACCATCCAGGGCCGGCGCGTGCCCATCGTGCTGATGGGCGACGCGGCGCACACGGCGCATTTCTCCATCGGCAGCGGCACCAAGCTGGCGATGGAAGACGCCATCGACCTGGCGCGCGAATTCCGCCAGGCCGAGGCTACGGGCGCCGGCATGGACGAAGCGCTCGCCGACTACCAGGCGCACCGCAGCGTCGAGGTGCTGAAGATCCAGAACGCCGCGCGCAACTCCACCGAATGGTTCGAGAACGTGGACCGCTACACCGGGATGGCGATCGAGCAGTTCGCCTACTCGCTGCTCACGCGCAGCCAGCGCATCAGCCACGAGAACCTGCGGCTGCGCGACGCCGGCTGGCTGCAGGGCTACGAGGCGTGGTTTGCCAGCCACCATCCTGGGCCGCGCGACGCAGCAGCCGCGGACGGCGCGGCGCGCACCGGCGCACCGCCGCTGCCCATGTTCACGCCCTTCACCGTACGCGGCTTGACATTGAAGAACCGCGTGGTCGTCTCGCCCATGGCGCAGTACAGCGCGGCGGACGGCGTGGTGGGCGACTACCATCTGGTGCACCTGGGCGCGCGCGCCCAGGGCGGTGCCGCGCTGGTGATGGTCGAGATGACCAGCCCCACGCCCGAAGGCCGCATCACGCCCGGCTGCCCGGGTTTGTGGAACGACGCGCAGCAGGCCGCGTTCCGGCGCATTGTCGATTTCGTGCACCGCGAGACCGGCGCCGCCATCGGCCTGCAGCTGGGCCACAGCGGTCCCAAGGGCTCGACCCAGCTCGGCTGGGAAGCCATCGACGAGCCGCTGCCCGAAGGCAATTGGCCGCTGCTGGCCGCCAGCGCCATCCCCTACGGCCCGCAGAACCAGACGCCACGGGCCATCACGCATGCGGAGATGGCGGCGCTGAAAGACGCCTTCGTCGACTCCACCCGCCGCGCCGCCGCGGCCGGTTTCGACTGGCTGGAGCTGCACGCCGCGCACGGCTACCTGCTGTCGTCGTTCATCAGCCCGCTCACCAACCACCGCACCGACGTCTACGGCGGCACGCTGGAGAACCGCTGCCGCTGGCCGCTGGAAGTGTTCACCGCCATGCGTGCGGCCTGGCCGGCGGATCGGCCGATGAGCGTGCGCATCTCCGCCCATGACTGGGTCGAAGGCGGCATCACGCCGGACGACGCAGTGGCCATCGCGCGCCTGTTCAAGGCGGCGGGCTGCGACATGATCGACGTCTCGTCCGGCCAGACCACGCGCCGCGCGCGGCCGGTCTACGGCCGCATGTACCAGACACCGTTCGCCGACCGCGTCCGCAACGAGGCGGGCATCGCTACCATCGCCGTCGGCGCCATCACCGAGGCCGACCAGGCCAACGGCATCATCGCCGCCGGCCGGGCCGACCTGTGCGCCATCGCCCGCCCGCACCTGGCCGATCCGGCCTGGACGTTGCATGAAGCCGCCAGGCTGCAGAGCCACGACGTCGCCTGGCCGCGCCAGTACCTCAGCGGGCGCGACCAGCTCTACCGCGAACTCGAGAAGCAAAAAGTGCTTCTGGCCCAGGCGGGGCTGGCGCAGACAGCTATCAATAGCGAAGCGGAAGGGGCCTGAGATGGACCTGGAGGCCCGCGCCCATGCCGAGCACCCGCAGGAGCTGCGCCTGTGGCTGCGCATGCTCACCTGCACGCAGCTGATCGAAAAGCAGGTGCGCAGCCAGCTGCGCGAGCAGTTCGATACGACGCTGCCGCGCTTCGACCTGATGGCGCAGCTCGAGCGCGCGCCCGAGGGCCTGCGCATGAACGAGCTGTCGCGCCGCCTGATGGTCACCGGCGGCAACGTCACCACCATCACCGACCAGCTGGAGCGCGAAGCCCTGGTGGAGCGCGTCGAGGTGCCGGGCGACCGGCGCGCCTACCTCGTGCGCCTCACCGCCAAGGGCCGGCGCCAGTTCAACGCCATGGCGCTGGCGCACGAGGCCTGGATCGTGCAGGCCTTCCACGGCCTGTCCGAGGCCGAGGCGCGCCAGCTCCACGCCTTGCTCGGCAAGGTCAAGCAACTGCAACAGGAGACCGTGTGAAGCACTACATCGGCAGCGCCAACCCCATGCGCCCGCAATTCGGCGCGCGTGCGGGCTACGAGGCGCAGCATTTCAGCTGGGCCTGCGACGCCGCCGGCGTGGCCACCGTCACGCTCAACCGCCCGGAGCGCAAGAACCCGCTCACCTTCGACAGCTACGCCGAGCTGCGCGATCTGTTCCACGGCCTGCGCTACGCCACCGACGTGAAGGTGGTGGTGCTGGCGGGCGAGGGTGGCAACTTCTGCTCCGGCGGCGACGTGCACGACATCATCGGCCCGCTGACGAAGATGAGCATGCCCGAGCTGCTGGAGTTCACCCGCATGACGGGCGATCTGGTCAAGGCCATGCGCGGCTGTCCGCAGCCCGTCGTCGGCGCCATCGACGGCGTCTGCGCCGGCGCCGGCGCCATGATGGCGCTGGCCTGCGATCTGCGCTACGGCACCGCCGCCACCAGGACCGCCTTCCTGTTCACCCGCGTCGGCCTGGCCGGTGCCGACATGGGTGCCTGCGCCTTGCTGCCACGTGTGATCGGCCAGGGCCGCGCCAGCGAGCTGCTGTTCACCGGCCGTGCCATGAGCGCGCAGGAAGGGCTGGCCTGGGGCTTCTTCAACGCCTTGCATGAGCCTGGCGACCTGCTGGTCAGGGCGCAAGGCATGGCTGCCGAACTGGCGGCAGGCCCGACCTTCGCCCACGGCATGACCAAGACCATGCTCAGCCAGGAGTGGGCCATGACCATCGAGCAGGCCATCGAGGCCGAGGCGCAGGCCCAGGCCATCTGCATGCAGACGCAGGACTTCCGCCGCGCGTACGAGGCTTTCGCCGCACGGCAAAAGCCCGTGTTCGGAGGCGATTGATGAGCAGCAGCGGCATCCTGCAAGCCACCACGCTGCGGCCCGACACCGCGCATCTGGCGCTGCCCTTCTTCGACGCCGCGCACCGGCGCATCGCCGAAACGCTGCCCGACTGGGCCAACGAACAGCGTGTGGATGAAGCCGACGACCGCGCCGCCTGCCGCGACTGGGTGCACGGCCTGGCCGAGGGCGGCTGGCTGCGCTACTGCGTGGCCGCGGCGCACGGCGGCGCACTGCCGGCGCTCGATTCGCGCGCGCTGGTGCTGCTGCGCGAAACCCTGGCCTTTTATTCGCCGCTGGCCGACTTCGCCTTCGCCATGCAGGGCCTGGGCAGCGGTGCCATCTCGCTGGCCGGCACGCCGGCGCAGCAGGCGGCCTACCTGCCGGCGGTGGCGCAAGGCAGCAAGATCGCCGCCTTCGCGCTCAGCGAGCCGGACGCGGGTTCCGATGTGGCTGCTATAAAAACAGAAGCTAAAGGCGTCAATGGGATGAGGTCTGACGGCTCAAAAGATGTTGAAACCACGGCCTGGCGTCTAAACGGCAGCAAGACCTGGATCAGCAACGGTGGGCTGGCCGATTTCTACTGCGTGTTCGCCAGGACCGAGCCCGGCGTCGGCAGCCGCGGCATCAGCGCCTTCATCGTCGACAAGGATGCGCCGGGCCTGGACGACAGCGCCGCCATTCAGGTGATGGCCCCGCACCCGCTGGCCACGCTGCGCTTCACCGATTGCGCGCTGCCCGCGCACGCGCTGCTGGGCGAGCCGGGTGGCGGCTTCAAGCTGGCCATGCAGACGCTGGACATCTTCCGCGCCAGCGTGGCCGGCGCCGCGCTGGGCATGGCACGGCGCGCGCTGGCCGAAGCCGTGCAGCACGCCCGCCAGCGCCGCATGTTCGGTCAGACCCTGGCCGACTTCCAGCTCACCCAGGCCAAGCTCGGCGAGATGGCGGCGCTGGTCGATGCCGGCGCGCTGCTCACCTACCGCGCTGCCTGGATGCGCGACACCGGCCAGGGCGATCAGAAAGCGCGCAGCGTGGCCGCCGCCATGGCCAAGATGACCGCCACCGAGAACGCCCAGCGCGTGATCGACATGGCGCTGCAGATGCACGGCGGCCTGGGCGTGATGGTGGGCAGCAAGGTGGAAAGCCTGTACCGCGACATCCGCGCGCTGCGCATCTACGAGGGCGCGACGGAAGTGCAGCAGCTGATCATCGGCAAGGGGGTTCTCGGATGACCCCCCTGAGCCGCTGCGCGTCTTCCCCCCTTTGCTTCGCAGGGGGGACAACGCCAGTGGCCGGCACAGGTCCGGCCACGGCGTTCGCTGGCATGGCCTGCTCCGCGGCCTCCCGACCTGATGCCGGCCTGGTGGGTGACAGCGGTTGCCGCGCACAGGAGTTTTGAGATGAGCCCACCCAGCGCCCAGACCGACCGCTTCGTCCACGACCGGCTGCCGCCGCGCGCGCAGTGGCCCGAGCTGCGCTACGACCTGCCGGAGCTGCGCGTGCCGGACCAGGTGAACCTGGTGCACGAGCTGCTCGGCCGCGCCGGCGAGCGCGGCTGGGCCGGGCGGCAGCTGTTCATCGCGCCCGGCCGCACGCTGACCTACGGGCAGGCGCAGCGCGAGGTCAATCGCATCGCCCGAGTGCTGACGGATGAGCTGAAGCTGCAGCCCGGCAACCGCGTGCTGCTGCGCGGCGGCAATTCCATCGCCATGGCACTGGCCTGGCTGGCGGTGGTCAAGGCCGGGCTGATCGCCGTCGCCACCATGCCGTTGCTGCGCGCCGCCGAGCTGCGCCAGGTGATCGACAAGGCGCAACCCGCCGCCGCGTTGTGCGACGCCGGTCTGCTATCGGAACTGGAGCTGGCTGCGCCCGCTGCGTCTGGGCCGATGCCCATTCTGGCTTTCAATGCGGCGGACACGCCGGGCTCTCTGGAGCAGCGCGCCGCCGCCGCGCCGGAGGCCTTCGAGGCCTGCCCCACGGCGGCCGACGACATCGCCCTGCTGGCCTTCACCAGCGGCACCACCGGCGCGCCCAAGGCCGTGGTGCACACGCACCGCGACGTGCTGGCCGCCTGCAACGCCTGGCCGCGCCATGTGCTGAAGGCCACGCCCGACGACGTGGTCACCGGCTCGCCGCCGCTGGCCTTCACCTTCGGCCTGGGCGGCCTGCTGGTGTTTCCCATGGCCGCCGGCAGCGCCATCTACTTTCCGGACGCGCGCTACACGCCCGAAGGCATGGTGCGCGAGATGGGCGCGCACGGCGTGACCATCTGCTACACCTCGCCCACCTTCTACCGCCAGATGGCGCCGCACGCCCGGGCCATCGGCATCCCCGGCCTGCGCATCTGCGTGAGCGCCGGCGAGGCGCTGCCCGACGCCACGCGCCAGCTCTGGAAAGAGGCCACGGGCATCGAGATGCTCGACGGCATCGGCGCCACCGAGATGTTCCACATCTTCATCTCGTCGGCCGGCGGCGAGGTGCGGCGCGGCGCCATCGGCAAGGCGGTGCCCGGCTACCAGGCCAAGGTGGTGGACGAGCAGGGCCGGGAAGTGCCGCGCGGCACGGTCGGCCGGCTGGCGGTGATCGGCCCCACCGGCTGCCGCTACATGGACGACGCGCGCCAGACCAGGTATGTGCGGCAAGGCTGGAACCACCCGGGCGACGCCTTCGTGCAGGACGAGGACGGCTACTTCCACTACCAGGCGCGCGACGACGACATGATCATCACCTCCGGCTACAACGTCGGCGGCCCCGAGGTGGAGGATTGCCTGCTCGCGCACCCGGCGGTGGCCGAATGCGGCGTGGTCGGCAAGCCGGACGATGAACGCGGCATGCTCATCAAGGCCTTCGTCGTGCTCAAGCCCGGGCAGGAACCCGGCGCCGCGATGGTCAAGACCCTGCAGGACCACGTGAAGCACAGCATCGCACCCTACAAGTACCCGCGCGAGATCGAATTCGTGCAGGCGCTGCCGCGCACCGAGACCGGCAAGCTGCAGCGCTTCAGACTGAGGCAAGGCTCATGACGCATCAAGTACTCCAACCGGAAGGCTGGGCGACGCCCAGGGGCTACGCCAACGGCATCGCCGCACGCGGCACGCAGGTGTTCGTGGGCGGCCAGATCGGCTGGAACGCCGCGCAGCAGTTCGAGAGCGACGACTTCATCGACCAGTGCCGCCAGACCCTGCGCAACGTGCTGGCCGTGCTGCGCGAAGCCGGTGCCGGCCCGGAGCACATGGCGCGCATGACCTGGTACGTGGTCAGCCGCGACGAGTACAACAGCCGCCTGAAGGAACTCGGCGCCGTCTACCGCGAGGTGATCGGCAGGCACTTCCCGGCTATGACCTGCGTGCAGGTGGCGGCCCTGATGGAGGCGAGCGCCAGGGTGGAGATCGAGGTCACGGCGGTGGTGCCCGACGCGGCCTGAGCGCTGCCGTCGCGCCCGCTGAAGCGCGCGCGTCACCCGGCCGGGCCGGCGCCGTCCGCCCGCGGCGGAAATCGTGTACCTTGGCGGGCAAGGAGACCGCCCATGCCCGTGAAAGCCCCCGCCGCCGACCTGGTGGACCGCCTGGTCCTGGCCAACCGCATCCTCTACGACCAGGGCGTGGTCGACGGCCTGGGCCATGCCAGCGTGCGCCACGACAGCGAGCCCGGCGTGTTCCTGCTCTCGTGCAACCGCGCGCCCGGCATGGTGCGCCGGCGCGACATCACCTGCTACGACTACGACGGCAACGCCGTTTCGCCGGATGCCGAGCGGCCGTACCTGGAGCGCTTCATCCACGGCGAGATCTACCGCGCCCGGCCCGACGTGGTGGCGGTGGTGCACAGCCATTCACCCAGCGTGATCCCGTTCGCCATCACGCGCCACCGGCTGCGGCCGGTCTACCACATGGCCGGTTTCCTGGGCCGTGGCGCCGCGCACTTCGAGATCCGCGACGCCGGCGGCGACACCGACATGTTGATCCGCAACCCGGCGCTCGGCAAGGCGCTGGCCGATTCGCTGGGCGGCTGCAGCTGCGTGCTGATGCGCGGCCACGGCTCCACGGTGGTCGGTGCCTCGCTGGAGCAGGCGGTGTACCGCGCCATCTACGCGGAGATGAACGCGCGCCTGCAGCTGGCCGCGCAGCCGCTGGGCGAGATCGAGTTCCTGAACGAGGCCGAGGCCCGGCTCTCGTCGGACATGAACGATGGCCAGATCCCCCGCTCCTGGAATCTCTGGGTGCAGCGGCTGGGCACCATCGACCTGGATCACTGACCCCCAAGGAGACCACCCATGCGAGCCCTTTTTCTGGCCGGCCTGTGCGCGCTGGCCGCCGGCGCCACCCCCGCGCTGGCGCAGACCGACAACTACCCCAGCCGCCCGGTGCGCATCGTGGTGCCGTACGCCACCGGCGGTGGCTCCGACATCCTGGCCCGCCACATCGGCGCCGGGCTGCAGCAGGCCTGGGGCCAGGGCGTGACGGTGGAGAACAAGGCCGGCGCGTCCGGCAACATCGGCTCGCAGGAGGTGGTGCGCGCCAGGCCCGACGGCTACACCCTGCTGCTGCAGAACTCCACCATGGTCACCAACCTGGGCGTGATGGGCAAGCTGCCCTACGACCCGGAGAAAGACCTCACGCCCATCATGCTGCTGGGCGTGACGCCCATCGCGCTGGCAGCCAACCCCGGCGCCCAGATCGGCAGCGTGAAGGACCTGGTGGCGGTGGGCAAGGCCAGGCCCGACACGCTGTCCTACGGCTCCTGCGGCATCGGCACGCCACAGCACTTCGTGATGGAACTGGTCAAGCAGAAGACCGGCGTGACCGCCACCCACGCCGGCTACAAGGGCTGCTCGCCGGCGCTGAACGACGTGGTGGGCGGCCAGATCCCGCTGGCCATCGTCAGCGCCAACCTGGTGGCGCCCTACGTCAAGGACCAGCGCCTGAAGGTGGTCGGCGTGTCGTCGGCCAAACGCTACGCGCTGCTGCCCGATGCGCCCACCTTCGAGGAGCAGGGCATCAAGCCGCTCGACATCTCGATCTGGTACGCGCTGATGGGCCCGGCCAACCTGCCGCCGGCGGTGGCGAAGAAGATCGCCGCCGATGTCGGCAGGATCATGGCCGATCCGGCGGTGCAGGCCGGCCTGTCCAAGGTCGGCGTGGAGCCGCAGCCGGGCAGTGCGCAGGAACTCGCCAGGGTGATCCACGACGACGCGGCGCGCTACACGCAACTCGCCAAGTCGGCCGGCATCAAGGCGGAATGACAGCGGGGCGGGCAGGTGTGACGCCTGCGCGCCAGCCCGCGTGCAGCAGCGCCCCGAACAGCACCAGGGCCAGGACGGTGGCGCTCACGCGGCCCTGGCCAGCGTATCCCGCACCTGCTCGAAGCGGCGCCAGAAGGTCGCTTCCTGCGTGCTGGCGAAGTTGATGCGCATCAGCGTGCTGGGTGTGCGGCTGGCGTGGAACAGTGCGCCCGGAGCGAGCAGGTAGCCGTCGTCGAGCATGCGCAGCGCGAGCTGGTCGGTGTCGACCCCGGTGTCGATCCAGCCGAACAGCCCGGCCGGCTCGGCGGCGAAGCGGCAGCCGGCCTGCAGCGCCAGCTTGGCGCTGCGGCTGCGCGCGGCGTCCAGCCGGCCGCGGATGCGTTCCACGTGGCGGCGCAGCTGGCCCTGCTCGATGCAGTGCGCCAGCGCGCGCTCCAGCAGGCTGGGGGTGGTCAGGGTGGAGAGCAGCTTGGTGTCGAGCAGCGGCTCCAGCAGCGCCGGCGGCGCGGCCAGGAAGCCGATGCGCCAGTTGGGCGCCAGGATCTTGGCGAAGCCGCCCACGTAGATGGTGCGCGCCAGGCCGTCGAGCTGCGCCAGCCGCGTGGCGTGCTGCGGCGCCAGGTGGCCGTAGCTGTCGTCCTCGGCGATGAAGAAGCCGTGCTGCTGCGCCAGCTGCAGCATGCGGTGCGCGCTGGCTGGGGTGAGGCTGCCGCCGGTGGGGTTGTGCAGCACGCTCACGCTGACGAACAAGCGCGGCGCGGCCGGCGTGCCGGCATGGGCCTCGCAGTAGCGCGCGATGACGTCCAGGTCGGGCCCGTCGGCGCGGCGCGGCACCGGCAGGATGCGCATGCCCAGCGCCGTCAGCCGGGCGAATTCCACCGCCCAGCCGGGCTCTTCCACCATCACCGTGTCGCCGGCCTTGAGCAGGGTGCGGCTGATGATGTCCAGCGCCTGCGTGGCCCCTACGGTGGTGATGATCTGGTCGTCCGCGGCGTCGATGCCCATGTCCTGCAGCCGCGCGGAGAGCACGCGGCGCAGGTGCGCGTCGCCGATGGGCTCGCCGTAGCGCACGGCGGTGTCGCGCAGGTTGGCCACGCCCGACACCTTGCGCAGCGAGGCGGCGATGGGGTCGGTGGCGATCCATTCCGGCGGCAGCACGCCCATGCCCGGCTGCGGCTTGCCGCTGATGGGCTGGAACATGCCGCGCATCAGCGTCGCCGCGCTCACCGGCGCGCCCAGCCGGCGCGCCCGCTGCGGATCCGACAATGCTTCTGATTTGATAGCTGCCTGCGCCTGCTGCGAGCCGGCTGGAGCCACTTTTTGTGCCCGATCGCGGACGAAGAAGCCGCGGTTGCGCCGCGCCTCCACCAGCCCCTGCGCCAGCAGCTGGTCGTAGGCGGCAACCACGGTGGACGGGCTCACGCCGTGCTGCGCCGCGCACTGGCGCACGCTGGGCAGGCGCGAACCGGGGGCCAGCAGGCGGTCGCGGATGCGCTCGGCAAAGCGCGCGGCGATCTGCTCGTTCAGGGACTGGGCGGCGGTGCGCAGCAGCATGGTGTGTGGGCCGGGCGATCAATACAGTTCATGGACTGAGCACATCGACTGTATTGGCTGTGTATTGCTCGAAGTGGCTAGAGTGTGGCACATGCTGCCCCTACCGTCACCCCCGACACCATGACCAGCGCCGAATTCTGGACGCTGCTGATGCTGGCCACTGCCGTCAGCTTCACGCCTGGGCCCAACACCACGCTGTCCACCGCCATCGCCGCCAACCGCGGCCTGCGGCCGGCGCTGCGCTTCGTGCTGGCCGTGCCCGTGGGCTGGTCGCTGCTGCTGGTGCTGAGCGCGCTGGGCGTGGGCGCGCTGATCCTCGCGGTGCCGGCGCTGCGCTGGGGCGTGCTGGGCCTGGGCGTGGCCTACATGCTGTGGCTGGCCTGGCGGCTGTCGGGCAGCGGCGCGCTGGCCTCGGCCGAGGGCGGCCGGCTGGACGTGGGCTTCTGGCAGGGCGTGCTGCTGCAGTTCGTCAACATCAAGGCCTGGATGCTGGCGCTGTCCATCGTCGCCGGCTGGATCGGCGGCCAGCCGGACTGGCCGCACCGCCTGGCGCTGGTGCTGCCGGTGATGCTGGCCTTCGCGCTGGCCAGCAACTTTGTCTATGCGCTGGTGGGTTCCGCGCTGCGCCACTGGCTGGCGCGGGGGCGGCGGCTGCTGTGGTTCAACCGCGTCATGGCGTTGGCACTGGCGGTGACGGCATTTTGGATGGCCTGGAACGCGGTCGGCAGCGCCGCCGGCGTGCGCCCGCCCTGGCATGTGGGTCAGGCCGCGCCGGTGGAGGTGGCGTTGTGAGCACCCGTGCCCTGCAGGGCGACGCGCGCCTCATGGCCGGCTTCTGGCTCGGCGTGGTGGGCGTGACCTGCTTCGCCATCACGCTGCCGGCCACGCGCCTGGCCACCGGCAGCGCGGCCGATCCGCAGCTGACGCCGGCCTTCGTGACCCTGGGGCGCGCGGCGCTGGCGGGGCTGCTGTCGGTGCTTTTCTTGCTTGTCACGCGCTCACGTTGGCCGGCGCGGCGGCACTGGGGGCCGCTGCTGGGCGCGGTATGCGGCAACGTGATCGGCTACCCGCTCCTGCTGGCGCTGGCCCTGCGCAGCGTGACGGCGGTGCACGCGGCGGTGATCACCGCGCTGCTGCCGCTGGTCACCGCGGTGGCGGCGGCGCTGATCCTGGGCCAGCGCGCGCGGCCCGCGTTCTGGGCCTGCGCCGTCTTGGGCAGTGCGCTGGTGGTGGTGTTCGCCTGGCTGCGCACGCACGGGCAGGGCGGCTTCGGCCTGGCGCCGGCCGATCTGCTGCTCCTCGGCGCGGTGGTCGCGGCCTCGGTCGGCTACGTGTACGGCGCCCAGGTCACGCCGGAGCTGGGCGCCGAGCGCGTGATCTGCTGGATGTGCGTGCTGGCGCTGCCCCTCACGCTGCCGGCCGCGCTATGGCTGTGGCCGGACACGGCGGCGCAGCCGGTGCGCACGGCCAGCTGGCTGGCCTTCGTCTATGTGGGCACGGTGTCGATGTGGGCCGGTTTCTTTGCCTGGTTCCGCGGGCTGGACTGGGGCGGCGCGCTGCGCGTGAGCCAGGTGCAGCTGCTGCAGCCCTTTCTGTCGATGCTGTTCGCCGTGCCGCTGCTGGGCGAGCGGCTGGACGCGCTGTCGCTCGGCTTCGCGCTGGCGGTGGTGGCCACGGTGTTCGTGGGCCGTCGCCTGTCGCGCCCGGCCGCGCAGGAGCCAGCCGCATGAAGGCCGCCCTGATGGACACACTGGCGCGCCTGCCTGCTGCGCCCACGCCCGCCTACCCGGAGGGCACGCCCTTCGTGCCAGCGCTGGCGCACGGCAGCATGAGCGTGGAGCTGTACGCGCCCGGCAGCAACGCCGACGGGCGCGACCGCCAGCAGCCGCACGCGCAGGACGAGCTCTACGTGGTGCAGCGCGGCCGGGCCACGCTGCGCATCGACACGCCCGCGGGCAAGCAGACCTTCGACACCGCAGCGGGCGACCTGCTGTTCGTGCCCGCCGGCGCCGCGCACCGTTTTGACACCTTCACACCCGATTTCACAACCTGGGTCATCTTCTGGGGCCCGGACGGAGGCGAACGAGCATGAACCCGACCGACATGAAAACCACCACCCCCTGGCACCTGGCGCGCCGCGCCGAAGGCATGAACCCCTCGGCCATCCGCGAGATCCTCAAGATCACCGAGCGGCCAGGCATCCTCAACTTCGCCGGCGGCCTGCCGTCGCCCGACACCTTTCCGGTCGAGGCCATGCGCGCCGCCTGCGCCACCGTGCTGGGCGAGGGCAGCGCCATCGCCCGCCCGGCGCTGCAGTACGCGGCCAGCGAAGGCCTGGCCGAGCTGCGCCAGTGGGTGGCAGCCGAGATGGCCGCGCACGGCGCGCAGGTGTCGCCGGACCAGGTGCTGATCACCACCGGCAGCCAGCAGGGGCTGGACCTGATCGCCAAGGTGCTGATCGACGAAGGCGCGCCGGTGCTGGTGGAAACGCCGACCTACCTGGGCGCGCTGCAGGCTTTCATGCCCATGCAGCCGGCCATCGCCAGCGTGGCCAGCGACGACCAGGGCGTGCAGCCCGATGCGCTGCGCGCGCAGCTGGAAAGCATGTCCGAGCCACCGCGCTTCATGTACCTGCTGCCCAACTTCCAGAACCCCACCGGCCGCACCATGCCCGAGGCGCGGCGCCAGGCCGTGCTGGCCGTGTGCCGCGAAAAGGGCCTGCCCATCGTCGAGGACAACCCCTACGGCGAGCTGTGGTTCGACCAGCCCACGCCCACGCCGCTGCTGGCGCGCTGGCCGGAGGGCGTGATCTACCTCGGCTCGTTCAGCAAGATCCTGGCGCCCGGCCTGCGCCTGGGCTACGTGATCGCGCCGCCCGAGCTCTACCCCAAGCTGCTGCAGGCCAAGCAGGCGGCCGACCTGCACACGCCCGGCTTCAACCAGCGCGTGGTGGTCGAGGTGCTGAAGAACGACTTCCTGCTGCGCCACGTACCCGGCATCCGCGCGCTCTACAAGAGCCAGCGCGACGCCATGATGGACGCGCTCGAGCAGCACATGGCCGGGCTCGACGTGCAGTGGACGCAGCCGCAGGGCGGCATGTTCGTCTGGCTGCGCCTGCCCGAAGGCCTGGATGCGCAGACGCTGCTGCCGCAGGCCGTGGAGGCCGGCATGGCCTACGTGCCCGGCGCACCGTTCTACGCGCACGAGCCCGACCGCCGCACGCTGCGCCTGTCCTTCGTCACCAGCACCACGGCGCAGATCGAGCAGGGCATGGCCGCGCTGGCGCGCGTGGTGCGGCAAGCCGTTTCGTGAACAAAAAGTGCCTGTAGCCCATGTTCAGCGGGTGCAGGCAGCTATCAATAAAGTAGTAAACCAGGCCATGTCCAGCCCTCGCCCCTTCGCCCAGATCGACGTCTTCAGCGCCGTGCCCGGCTTCGGCAACCCGGTGGCCGTAGTGCTCGACGGTGCCGGCCTGGATGACGCCGCCATGCAGCGTTTCGCGCGCTGGACCAACCTGTCGGAAACCACCTTCGTGCTGCCGCCGACCGATGCCGCGGCCGATTACCGGCTGCGCATCTTCACGCCGGGCGGCGAGCTGCCCTTTGCCGGCCACCCCACGCTGGGCTCCTGCTTCGCCTGGCTGGCGGCAGGCGGCCAGCCCAGGGCGGTCGGCCGCATCGTGCAGCAATGCGCCAAGGGGCTGGTGGCAATCCGGCAGGACGGCGGCGGTCGCCTGGCCTTCGCCGCGCCCGCCATGCAGGCCACGAGCCCAAGCCCGACCCTGCTCGCGCAGGTGGCTGCGGCGCTGGGCCTGCAGGCGGAGCAGGTGCGCCGCGCGCAGCTGCTCGACAACGGCCCGCAGTGGCTGACCCTGCTGCTCGACAGCGCCGACACCGTGCTGGCCCTGGAGCCGGACCATGCGCGCCTGGCCGCCTTGGGGCAAAAAGTGGGTGTGGCCGGCTTCCACCGGGCGGAGTCAGCTACGGTGTTGATAGCGAAGTCGAGCCGCGAGGCGCGTGCCTTCGGCGCCGCGCAGGAGGCGCCGCTGATCGAGGTGCGGGCCTTCGCCGCGCCCATCGGCGTGCCGGAAGACCCGGTCACCGGCAGCCTCAACGCCAGCCTGGCGCAATGGCTGATCGGCGCCGGCGAGCTGCCCGCCCGCTACGTGGCCGCGCAGGGCACGGCGCTGGGCCGCGACGGGCGCGTGCATGTCGCGTGCGATGCCGACGGCCAGGTCTGGGTGGGCGGCGACTGCGTGGCCGTGGTGCGTGGCGAGGTGACGCTGTGAGCGCGCCGCCGCTGCCGCCAGCACAGCCCGACGCCACGCCGCGCCTCGATCATCTGGTGGTGCTGGCCGACACGCTGGAGGCCGGCGCCGCCTGGTGCGAGGCCACGCTGGGCGTGGTACCCGGCCCGGGCGGCGAGCACCCGCTGTTCGGCACCCACAACCGGCTGCTGGCGCTGGGCGGTGAGGCATTTCCTCTGGCCTACCTGGAAATCATCGCGCCCAAGCCCGGGGCCGAACCCGCCGCCGGTGCCGACGGCAAGCCGCGCCGGCGCTGGTTCGACATGGACGACGAAGCCCTGCGCGCCACCTTGCGCACCCACGGCCCGCGCCTGGCCCACTGGGTGGCGCGTGTGCCCGACGTGGAGCTTGCCACCACCCGGCTGGCGGCCCAGGGCATCGACCGCGGCGACGTGCTGCGCGCCAGCCGCATGACGCCGGCCGGCCTGCTCGAATGGCAGATCACCGTGCGGCCCGATGGCCGCCGGCTGATGGACGGCTGCCTGCCCACGCTGATCGAATGGGGCGCGGTGCACCCGGCTGCCGGCATGCCGGGCAGCGGCCTGGCGCTGCAGGCGCTGACGCTGCGGCATCCGCGCGCCGAGACCCTGCGCGCCGCGCTGGCCGCGGCGGGGCTGGAAGGCGTGCACGTGGTGCCCGCGCCCGAGCCCGCCATCGAGGCCCGGCTGGCCACGCCGCGCGGCAGCGTCACCCTGTCGTCGGCGGGGGTGTGACGGTGTTCAGCCTGCAGGAACTGCTGCTGTTCGCGCTGGCGGCGTTGCTGCTGGTGCTCACGCCCGGTCCCAACATGGTCTATTGCGTCTCGCGCAGCCTCACGCAGGGGCCGCGCGCGGGGCTGCTGTCGCTGGTGGGCGTGGTGCTGGGTTTTCTGGTGCACCTGCTGGCGGCGGCGTTAGGGCTTACGGCGCTGCTGCTGGCCGTGCCGATGGCCTTCGATGCCATCCGCGTCGCCGGCGCGGCCTACCTGCTGTGGCTGGCCTGGCAGGCCGTGAAGCCGGGCGGCGCGGCGCCGTTCGAGCCGCGCGCGCTGCCGCCAGCGGGGCGCCGCCGCCTGCTGGCCATGGGCTTCATGACCAACCTGCTGAACCCCAAGGTGGCCATGTTCTACCTCTCGTTCTTTCCGCAGTTCCTGCACCCGGAACGCGGCCACTGGCTGCTGCAATGCCTGCTGCTGGGCGCGGTGCAGATCGCCGTCAGCGCGGCGGTGAACGCGCTGCTGGTGCTGTTCGCTGGGCGCGTGGCCCTCTTCCTCAACCGCAGCCCGCGCTGGATCGCCGCGCAGCGCTGGCTGATGGGCAGCGTGCTGGCCCTGCTGGCGCTGCGCATCCTGACCGACCGGAAGCCCGCATGAGTTCAGATAACCTGCCCACCCTGGCCGAGATCGAAGCCGCCGCCCAGGTGGTGTACCGCGAATTCCAGCCCACGCCGCAATACCGCTGGGCGCTGCTGTCCGAGCGGCTCGGCACCGACTGCTGGGTCAAGCACGAGAACCACACGCCGGTGGGCGCCTTCAAGATCCGCGGCGGTCTGGCCTTTTTCGACCAGCTCAAGGCGCGGGGCCAACTGCCGCGCGAGGTGGTCAGCGCCACGCGCGGCAACCACGGCCAGAGCATCGGCTGGGCGGCGCGGGCCCACGGCGTGCGCTGCACCATCGTCGTGCCGCGCGGCAACTCGGTGGAAAAGAACGCCGCCATGCGGGCGCTGGGCGTGGAACTCATCGAGCACGGCGACGACTTCACCGAAAGCGCCGACCACGCGCGCCAGCTGGCCGCCGAGCGCGGTGCTTTCATGGTGCCCAGCTTCCACCGCGACCTGGTGCGCGGGGTGGCCACCTACTGGCTGGAGTTCCTGCGCGCCGTGCCGCAGCTGGATGTGGCCTACGTGCCCATCGGCCTCGGCTCGGGCGCAAGCGCGGCCATCGCCGCCAGGCGGGCGCTGGGCCATGCGGTGCGCATCGTCGGCGTGGTCAGCAGCCACGCCACCACCTACGCCGATTCGCTGGCCGCCGGGCGCGTGGTGGAGGCGCCGGTGGGCACCCGCATCGCCGACGGCATGGCCGTGCGCCGGGCCGACCCGCAGGCGCTGGCCGTGCTGGCCGAGGGGCTGGACCACGTGGTGCAGGTGAGCGACGCCGAGGTGGCCGCCGCCATGCGCGCGCTCTACGCCGACACCCACAACCTGGCCGAAGGCGCCGGAGCCGCCGCCCTGGCCGCCGCGCTGCAGGAACGCGCCGCGTTGCGCGGCCGCTGCGTGGGCCTGGCGCTCACGGGCGCCAATGTGGATGCCGGCGTGTTTGCCGAAACACTCCTGAATCAATAGCTGCCTGCGCCCGTCATTCCTGGGCCAAAGCCATATTTGGCTTGAAAATCAGGCGCCGTGCGCGTTGCCGATCAGCGTGTGCAGCGCCTGCAGCAGCGCCTCGGGCTGCACCGGCTTGAACATCACCGTCAGGCCGCTGGAGTAGGCAGCGCGCACGCGCGCCGGGTCGGTGTCGCCCGTGACTAGAATGGTGGGCACGCTGCGGCCGGCCAGCGCGCGCAGCTCGGCCGTGGCCTCGATGCCGTTCTGCGCGTCGGCCAGGCGCAGGTCGACGATGAAGGCGTCGAAGCCCTCCGGGCTGGCCTGCACCAGCGCGCGCGCCGCCGCCACCGACTGCGTGATGGCGATGCGCTCGCAGTGCGGCGCCAGCCACAGGCGGATGGCTTCGCCCACCGAGGCTTCGTCGTCCAGCAGCAGCACGCGCGGCGTGCGGCCGGTGCCGGCGCCCGGCGGCAGTTCGGCGGCGGCCGCCCCGCCCGTCGCACGGGCCAGCGGCGCTGGCGCGTGCCGCGGCAGGTCCAGCCAGAACACGCTGCCGCGCCCGGTGACGGAGCGCACGCCCACCTCGCCACCCAGCAGCCGCGCCAGGCGCTTGACGATGGCCAGGCCGATGCCCAGCCCGTGCGACACGTCGCGCTGCGGGTTGTCGACCTGGTAGAACTCGTCGAACACGTGCTCCAGGTGCTCGGCGGCGATGCCGCGCCCGGAATCCCACACCGCCAGGCGCACGCGGTCGTTGCGCACGCGGGCGCTGACCAGGATGCGGCCGCGCCCTGAATACTTGATGGCGTTGTCCAGGAAGTTGGAGAGGATGCGCAGCACCAGCTCGGTGTCGGTGGTGACCAGTTCGGGGCCGGTGTGGAAGCGCAGCTCGATGCCGGCCTCGTTGGCACGAGGCTCGAACATCTGCGCCAGGCGCAGGAAGATCTGGTCGACCGCCACCTCGGACGGCTGGGGCTGCACGGCGCCGGCGTCGATGCGCGAGATGTCGAGCATGGCGTTCAGCAGCCGGCTCACGGCGTCGGTGGCCTGGACGACGCGCCCGGCCACCGGCTGCAGCGGGTGGCCGGCCAGGTCGCGCTGCAGCGAGCGCGAGAACAGCGCCAGCGCGTGCACGGGCTGGCGCAGGTCGTGGCTGGCGGAGGCGAAGAAGCGGCTGCGCTCCTGGTTCAGGCGCTGCAGGTCGCGGGTGCGCACCATCAGCTCGTGGGTCAGGGTTTCCTTCTCGAGCTGCGCGCGCAGCGAGGCCACCTGCAGCCGGTGCTGCGCCATCGCGAAGCGCCCCATGGTGGCGCCAAACAGCAGCGTGCAGGTGCCCATGATCCAGCCCTGCGCGCCGCCCATCCAGGCAAAACGGGCCGCCAGCAGCAGCGTGATCGGCGCCAGCCAGGCCAGCACCGCGCGCGGCTGCGGCATGATGGCCGGGATGGAAGCGGCCATCATGCCGAACAGCACCACCACCAGGATCGGGGCCTGCGCGTCGTGCGCGCCGCCGGGCGGGATCAGCAGCCAGGCCGACAGGCCCCAGGCCACCGCGGTGGCCGCCAGCACCGGCACCACGTGCGCCACCGCGCGCGAAGGCTGGGTGTCGGGGAAGCGGCTGGGCGGGTAGTCGCGGGCGTTGCGCCAGAACATCCAGGAGCGGCAGGCCTGGGCGCTGTGCACCAGCGCGGCCCAGGCGAACACCAGCGCTTCGCGGGTCAGCAGGAAGAAGATGCTCCACAGCAGCACCGCCGCCAGGAAGGCGCCCATCTGCGTGGTGCGGCCCATCGCGAAGAGCTGGAAGTTGAGCCGCTCGCGGATGAATCGGTTGCGCGTCGCCGCGTCGTCGGTGACGAACGGGTCGGGCGGCGGCGGCAGGGTGCTGGTCACGGACGGGCGGCAGGGGCGGGGGAAGCGACAGGCGGTGGGCGATCCAGTGTAGGGGCAGTTGTCGCCGGCTTGACGCCCGTCATGGCGCCCGCAAGCACAATGCCGGCATGGGAACGCTTTACCTTGTGCGCCACGGCCAGGCCAGCTTCGGTGCCGACGACTACGACCGGCTCAGCGACCTGGGCCGCCGCCAGAGCCTGCGCCTGGGCCAATACCTGCGCCAGCGCTTCGGCGACCGGCTGGCCTTCGACACCGTGCTCACCGGCACGCTGCGGCGCCAGATCCACACCTGGGAGGCCCTGGCCGAAGGCGCCGGCCTGACCACGCCGCGCACGCCCTGGCCGGGGCTGAACGAATACGACAGCCACGCCGTGCTGGAGGCCATCCACCCCGAGCCGCTGCCCAGGCCCGACACGCCCGAGCTGTACCGCCACCACTTCCGCCTGCTGCGCGAGGGCCTGGCCGCCTGGATGGAGGGGCGCGTCGCGCCGCGCGGCATGCCGTCTTACGCCGACTTCGTGCGCGGCGTGACCGGCGCGCTCGACCACGTGCGCGAGCACAGTGGCGGCAACGCGCTGATCGTCTCCAGCGGCGGCCCCATCGCCACCGCGGTGGGCCAGGTGCTGGGCACGGCCGCCGAAACCACCATCGAGCTGAACCTGCGCATCCGCAACACCTCGATCACCGAGTTCGCCTTCACGCCCAAGCGGCACATGCTGGTCACCTACAACACGCTTCCGCACCTGGACGGCGCCGAGTTCGACGACTGGATCACCTACGCCTGAGGCAGGCGGGCGCTGCCTGTTGCCAGACGGGCGCCGCGCCATCGGATGCGCCGCACCGCTCGGCTGCGGGTTGGCGGTCGGCGGGGGGGCTTCAGTACTGCTTGTAGGGCAGGAACTTGCCTGACAGCACGATATGGACGCGGTCCCCCTTCGGGTCTGGCTGGCGCTGGATGTCCATCGAAAAGTCGATGGCGCTCATGATGCCGTCACCGAACTCCTCGTGGATCAGCGCCTTGATGGTGGTGCCGTACACGTTGATCAGTTCGTAGAAGCGGTAGATCAGCGGATCGGCCGGCACGGCCGTGGGCAGCGAGCCCTTGTACGGCACTTCCTGCAGCCATTTCTGATCCTCTGCGCTAAGGCCGAAGATCCTGCCGATGACCTTGGCCTGGCCGGCGTCGAACGCCATCTGGCCCAGGCAAGCGGCGGTGGTCCATTCCTTGGACAGACCGACCTTCTTGGCCACGTCTTCCCACTTGATGCCCTTGGTGACTTTGGTGGCGATGATCTTCTCGGTAACGTCGTTGCGGCTCATGCTGGAGACTCCTTGGGTTGGGAAAGGGGTTGCGGGCGGCCCGGAGGGCGGCGTGGTGCGCACGACCACCAGGTAGGCGACGCGGCAGCGCGGTCAATGGTTGGCATGCGGGGGTGCGGCCCGCCTGGCAAGCCGCTCGTTCTGCGTGCCGTGCACCGTTTTGGAGGGATGTCAGGACGGTGAAGCCGGAGCTGATGGCGTCTCGGCACAGTGGGTTCGGGCGACCGGCACGGCCGTGCGGACGCCAAGAACCCGGACGCTGACGGAGAAGTCGCGCTTGCCATGCACCAGGCAACGCAATCGGCGTGCCAGCCGCGATCAAGGGTGGCTCGCGCCGGTCAGACCGGCATGGCGGGTGGGTGGAGTTGGCGCAGGCCAGGTCGCCGGCGCCGGGGCGCGGCGCTCAGTCTTCCGCGTCGGTGCTGGCTTCGGGCTCGTGCTCCGGCTCGGCTTCGGAGGCCGGCACGGGCATGAGGCCGACCGCGCGCAGCGTGTCGGGCGGCAGACGGTCGATCTCGACCAGCATGGCGGCCAGGGCACGGCCGGCGGCGTCCAGCAGCTCGAAGCCGTCTTCCACCCTGGCGGCGGCGGCGTTGCCGGCCACGCCTTCGGGGTTGAGGTCCTGCGCGGCCCAGGCGAACTTGGCGCTCCTGCCGTTGCCCAGGATGTTGAAGGTGCGCGAGCGCATGCGCGAGGTGGATTCGAACATGGCGGCCCGGTTCATGCGCACCAGCCGGGGCTTGAGCGCCAGCATCATGGCTGTTTCCATCTGCCCGCCGTGCACGCCGAAGCGGTGCTCTTCCGGCGGGAAGCGCTCGTTTACGTCCTTGCCCTTCTGGTCGACCAGCGGCAGGTTGAACCAGCTGGCGCTGTAGACCAGCATGCCCAGGCGCTGGCGCAGGTCGCGCGCGACCACGTCCATCAGGCTCACATTGCCGCCGTGTGTGTTGAACAGCACCAGCTTGTTCACGCCGGTGGCGGCCACGCTTTCGGCGATGTCGGTCCACAGGCGGATCACGGTTTCCGCCTTGAGCGTGAGCGTGCCGGGAAAATCGGCGTGCTCCGGGCTGTAGCCGACACGCTGCACTGGCAGCATCAGGGCCGGCAGGTAGCTGGGCAGGTGCTTGACGGCCGCCTGCAGGATGCCGTGCGCGAGGTTGCCGTCCACCGACAGCGGCAGGTGCGGGCCGTGCTGTTCGGTCGCGGCCAGGGGCAGTACGGCGATCGCGCGCCCGAGGTCAAGCTGGGCGAAATCCGCGGTCGACAGGTCGGACCACTGGCGCGTGCGGTGCGTCGCGGGCAGGTTCATCAAACCATCTTAAGGGCGCTGGCTATCATCTGCCTATGAACAATGCCACGACCGGGGAGCTCTTTCGCCAGGATGCAACACGCACCGAATGCCAGGCCACGGTGCTGGCGACGGGCGAGGGCGGCGTCGTGCTCGACCGCACGGTGTTCTACCCGCTGGGTGGCGGCCAGGCCGGTGACAGCGGCTGGCTGGTGCTGGAGGGCGGCACCGAGATCGCCATCGCCGACACCCGCAAGGAGAAGGCCGACGACGGCAGCTTCACAGGCCGCATCAGCCATCTGCCAGCGCCGGATCAGGGCGATGTGCTATCAAAAGTGAAGAGCGGCGACACCGTGACGGCGCGCATCGATGCCCCGCGCCGGCAGCGGCTGATGCGCTTTCACACCACCAGCCACCTGCTGTGCCACCTGGTCGGCAAGCCGGTCAACGGCTGCTCCATCACGCCGGAATACGCGCGGGTGGACTTCCACATGACCGAGCCGCTGGATAAGGAAGCGCTCACTGACGGCATTGCGCGCCTGGTGGCGGCTGCATTGCCCGTCACCGTGGGCAGCGTGACGGACGCCGAGCTGGACGCCAACCCGCAGCTCATCAAGAGCATGAGCGTGCAGCCGCCGCGCGGCAGCGGCACGGTGCGCACCATCCGCGTCGGCGGCGATGGCGATGCGGCGCCGATCGACCTGCAGCCCTGCGGTGGCACCCACGTGGCCAACACGGCCGAGATCGGCGCCGTGGTGGTCACCAAGATCGAGAAGAAGAGCGCCACGACACGGCGCGTGGTGCTGGGGTTCGGCGCGACGCCAGGCTGAGGCGCCTCGGGTGCCCCGCATGGTCTGCTCCGCGGCCTTCTGATCGTCGGGCCCGGCTCATGGGGGTGCGGTACGTGGGCCAGATGAGCCTGTGGGGCATGGCGCCGAATTTCAAGGAAAAATGGCCTCCGGCCCTTTGTTGACGGGCGCAGGCAGCTCTTGTTTCAGGAGCAATTCGATGGCCCTTCGGGGCAGATCCATGATCCTTCGGCAGCTTGCGCAAGCGGCATCGACGGCTGGACAGGGCTGGCGTTTTCAGTCCAGCGGCGGCTCGGTGCGCGGTGGGGCGGCAGCGGGTGGCGGCGCATTGGCGCGGCGCAGCACCAGGGTGAAGGCGATGCCGCAGGCCAGCGTGGCCAGCAGCACGTAGGCGGCCAGGGTGAGGCCCAGGCTGGTGAGGAAGGCGTCCTGCGCGCTGGTTTCCACCGCCATCACCACCGACAGCGGCGCCGCGCCGCTGAGCTGCGTCTGCATGGGCACGGCGCTGCCGCGCCACAGGTGACGGCCGTCGCGCCAGGTGGCCAGTGGCACCGGCCCGTGCACGCCGCCGGGCGCGGCGGCCGCCAGCACCTGGGGCGAGGCGCCCTGCTGGTACAGCACCTGGCCGTAGGCGCCCTGCACCAGCACGGCCAGCCGCGGATCGGCGGCGAAGGCAGCCTGGAAGTGCAGCGGCAGATCGGCCAGGCTGCCGGCGCCGTCCACCCGCACCAGCAGCCTGCGCGCCAGCTCCAGCCGTTGCTGCACCTGGCGCCGGTCCTGCTCTTCCAGCTGGATCGACAGCGTGAGCCAGGTCACGGCGGCCAGCAAGGCCAGCGCCAGCGCGGCAATGGCGGTGAGCAGGGCGGGGAGGTGACGTGGCGGCGGCATGGCGGGTGTGGCAGGCCCGCCTATGCTACACAAGATGTAGCTGCCTGCGGCAGCCAGCTATGGGCCTGGGCCCGATTTCATGCCGGATTCGGGTACATCCAGCGGCGCGACCAGGGTTGCGCGTCGGGCGTCTGGCCGGCGCGGCGGCACAGCACCTGGAACAGCGAGATCTCGTCCTGCTCGAAGGCCCACTGGCAGCCGATCAGGTAAACGCGCCAGATGCGCCAGCGCCGCTCGTCCACCAGCGGCTTGATCTGCGCGGTGTGCGCCTCGAAGGCCTCGCTCCAGAAGCTCAGGGTGCGGGCGTAGTGGCGGCGCAGGCCTTCCACGTCGACCGCCTCCAGGCCGCCCTGCTGCATCGTGGTGAGCACGGTGCCGATGTGCGGCAGCTCGCCCTGCGGGAACACGTAACGGTCGATGAAGCGGCCGCCGCCGTAAGAGGTCTCGGCGTTGTCGGGGTCGGTGGAGGTGATGCCGTGGTTGAGCGCCCAGCCGCCCGGGGCCAGAAGGTCGTGGACGATGCGGAAGTAGCCCGGCAGGTTCTTCAGCCCCACGTGCTCGAACATGCCGACGCTGCTGATGCGGTCAAACGGGCCTTTCACGTCGCGGTAATCCTGCAGGCGGATCTCGATGCGGTCCTGCAGGCCGGCGGCGCGCACGCGCTCCACCGCCAGGTCGTGCTGGTTCTGCGACAGCGTGATGCCCACGCAGCGCGCGCCGAACTTTTCTGCCGCGCGCAGCACCAGCGCGCCCCAGCCACAACCGATGTCCAGCAGCGTCTGGCCCGGCTCCAGGCGCAGCTTGGTCAGGATGTGGTCGATCTTCCTGGTCTGCGCCTCGGCCAGCGTCTCTTGCCCGGTCTCGAAATAGGCGCAGGAATAGACCATGGCCGGGTCCAGCCACTGGGCGTAGAACTCGTTGGAGACGTCGTAGTGGTACTGGATCGCCTCCCTGTCGCTCTGCTTGCTGTGCGACACGGCCTGGCCCAGGTGGCGCGCGATGCGCCCGAGCAGCCCGCCACCCTTCTGCTCGGACTGGGCCTGCTCGCCGGCTTCCGACAGCCTCCAGGCCACGTCCATGATGTCGGGCACGGCGCCGTCGAGGTCGATCTGGCCTTCCACGTAAGCCTGGCCCAGGGTGTCGAAGCTTGGCGCCAGCAGCGCGGCCACGGCGGCCGGCTGGCGCAGGCGCACGCGCACGCGGGGCTCGGTGCGGCCCAGGCGCAGCTGCTGTTCGGGGGCGTCGCCCCAGGCGATGGCCAGGGGCAGGTCGGCGCGCTCGCGCATGCGTTCGGCCCAGCTGTGCAGGGCGCTCTGCACGGGGGAAGGCAGGGAGATGGCGGTCATGGCAACGGTCGGAAGTCAGCGGAACAACACCCGCGAACCCGCGTTCGCGGCACCTTGAAATTACAGCAAACTGCGTGCCAATGCACGTGTCACCGGCGTGCTGCCTTCTCGTGCCGGACAATCGACGGAACCTGGCGGGGGCTTGCCGCCTCTGTATCCAGGCGCCCCAGCCCGACGACCATGCCCCGAAGCCTCTCGCACCGACTCCTGATTGCTATCTTCTGGATAGCTGCCTGCGCCCTCTGCAAGCCGGCTGCAGCCCAGAATGCCCCAAAATCCGTGGTCGAGACCGAGCAGGTGCGCGCCGAGCTGATGGCCTTTGCGCCGCAGGGCGTGCCGCTTGGCAAGGACCCGGCCCAGTCGGGCGACCAGCCGGTCTGGGTGGGCCTGCAGATCACCCACCAGCCGCACTGGCACACCTACTGGAAGAACTCCGGCGACTCCGGCCTGCCCACCGAACTCGAGTTCACCCTGCCGCCGGGCGTGATGACGGGCGACATCGCCTGGCCGCTGCCCAGGAAGATTCCCATCGGCCACCTGGCCAACTACGGCTACGAAGACACGGTGCTGCTGCCGGTGCCGCTGATCGTCACGCCGGGCTACAAGCCGTCGGTGCTCGACGACAGCCTGGACGTGCGGCTCAAGGCCAGCTGGCTGGTGTGCCGTGTCGAATGCATCCCGCAGGAAGGTGAGTTCTCACTCAAGCTGCCGCTGCGCAGCTCCACCGCGCTGAACGGCCCGGCGTTCGAGGCGGCCCTCAAGGCGCAGCCCAAGCCGCTGGCCGGCGAACAAAGCGTGACGTTGGCCGACGGCGGCCAGCGCCTGCACGTGCGGGTGAACGGACTGCCGGCGGCGCTGCGCGGCCAGAACCTGGAGCTGTTCCCGGAAACACCGGGCGTGATCCTCACCGCCGCCCAGCCGGGCGACACCGCCGGTCCGCGCACCTGGACCCAGCGTTGGGACGAAGGCGCCTGGACGGCCGACCTGCCCGTGTCGCCCGAGCGCAGCGAAAGCCCGTCGCACATGCCGCTGGTGCTGGTGGCCGGTGGCCAGGGCTGGCGCGCCGACGCCCAGGTGCAGGGCGCCTGGCCGGCGCTGGCACCGGTGGCGGGCGTGTCCCCCGCGCTGGAGGCGGCGCTCAGGTCCAACGCCGCGCCGGTCGGCGCGGCACCGGCGCCCATGGCCGCGCGGCTGGCGGTGCCGGCTGGCGCCTTCGCGCTGGCGTTGCTCGGTGCGCTGCTGGGCGGCATGGTGCTGAACCTGATGCCCTGCGTGTTCCCGGTGCTGGCGATCAAGGTGCTCGGCTTCGCCCGCCACGCCGACGACCGGCGCGCGCACCGCGTCAGCGGCGTGGCCTACAGCGCCGGCGTGGTGCTGTCGTTCCTGGCGCTGGGCGCGCTGATGCTGGCGCTGCGCGCGGCCGGCGAGCAGTTGGGCTGGGGCTTCCAGCTGCAGTCGCCCTGGGTGGTGGCGGCCCTGGCCACGCTGTTCACCGTGATCGGCCTCAACCTGGCGGGCGTGTTCGAGTTCGGCCAGTTCGTGCCCAGCAGCGTGGCCAGCCTGGAAGCGAAGCACCCGGTGGTCAACGCCTTCCTGTCCGGCGTGCTGGCGGTGGCCGTGGCCTCGCCCTGCACGGCACCGTTCATGGGCGCCTCGCTCGGCCTCGCGGTGGCGCTGCCGGAGGCGCAGGCGCTGGCCATCTTCGCCGCGCTGGGCGCGGGCATGGCGCTGCCCTACCTGCTGGCGAGCTGGCTGCCGCAGGTGGCGCGCCTGCTGCCGCGGCCCGGCGCCTGGATGCAGGTGTTCAGGCAGTTCATGGCCTTCCCCATGTTCGCCACCGTGGCCTGGCTGCTGTGGGTGCTGGGCCAGCAGAGCGGCATCGACGGTGCGGCCGCGCTGCTGGTGCTGCTGGTGCTGCTGGCCATGCTGCTCTGGGCGCTCGGCCTGGCGGGCCGCACGCGGCTCTGGGTTGCTTCTTTTTCCATAGCTGCCTTCGCCCTTCTGGCGGGGGCCATCGGCCAGAATGTCGTCAAGCCGTTGGAAGGCAGCGGTGCCGTGGCGGCCGCTCCCGGCCAGCCGGTGCGCTGGCAGCCCTGGACGCCGCAGGCGGTGCAGGCCGCGCTGGCAGAGGGCAAGCCGGTGTTCGTGGATTTCACCGCCGCCTGGTGCGTGACCTGCCAGTACAACAAGAAGACCACGCTGGCCAGCGCCGAGGTGCTGCAGGCGCTTGACGCGCGCGGCGTCCAGACCTTCCGCGCCGACTGGACGCGGCGCGACCCGGTCATCTCGGCCGAACTCGGCCGCCTGGGCCGCAGCGGCGTGCCGGTGTACCTGGTGCAGGCGCCCGGTGGCCAGCCGCAGCTGCTGAGCGAGGTGCTGAGCGTGGACGAGGTCACGGCCGCGCTGGCAAAGTTGTAGCGCCAGCCGCAGGCTGCTGGCGGATAATGGCTGCATGAGCCAAAGAAGAAGGCTGATCCGGCTGCGCCGCCGGCACATCGCCCGGCGCGGGTTGTTGTATTCGCTCGTGCTGGTGGCGGCCATCCTGCTGCTGGGCGGCATCGGCTTCTGGGTGCTCGACCCCAAGGTGCAGAGCTTCTCCGACGGCCTGTGGCTGGCCTTCACCACGGCCGCCACCGTGGGCTATGGCGACATGGTGCCTTCCACCCACCTGTCGCGCGCCTTCGCGGTGGTCGTCGTGCTGCTCGGGCTGGCGGTGCTGTCGCTGGTCACCGCCTCGCTGGCGGCGATCTTCGTCGAGCAGGATGTGGAAGACGAGGAGCGCCACGCCGAACTGGAGTTGCTGCGCGGCCTGCGCGCGCTGCGCCACGACGTCAGCGTGCTGCGCGCCGAGGTGGAGCACATGGTGGAAGTGCAGGCCGAAGCGGTGGCCCGGCTCGATGCGGTGACCCGGCAACGGGACGAGGCCGCGGAGCGCCCGAGCCCGGTCAACTGAGCCTCTGCCCGCCCGCGCCGCGCCGTGGTCGCGGGCAACATTTGGTAGCGTTTGCCCCTGCATGGCTGCTGTAAGGTCGTCCGCAGTGACCTTGGGTCCTTACCTTCCACCTCACCGCAGAATCAGTTCACCATGGCCATGATCCATTGCCCCGAATGCCAACGCCAGGTCTCGGACCAGGCGCAAAGTTGCCCCGGCTGCGGCCACCCGCTGAAGGCGGCGCAACCGGTCAGCCGCGCCGGCGGCGTCGCCCAGACCGTCGCCCCGGTGGTGGGCAAGGTGGCCAGCACCTACCTCATCGTGCTGGGCGTGGTGGCGGCGGTGCTGTTCCTCGGCTTCTTCCTGCTGATGGGGAAGGTGGCCGGGGGCTGACCGCAGTGGCGAGGCAGCCTGCATGCGGGCTGACTTCGCAATTTCTCACGCGCATCGTGCTCACCTGAGGGGTTGAGCGGGCACGCGTCGCGCTCCGGGCCTGCAGGCTTCCCGGCGATCGAGCCGAGGCGTGGCAGGCCCTTTTTTGCGGTAGCCGTTGTGGTTCTCCATTCTTGCCATCTCCGGACCCCTGGCTTTCCTGCTTCCTGCACTGCTGCCGCAGCGCTGGCATCAGGCCGATGACAGCCTCTCTCAGACAACCCCCTACCTTGCCGGGCATGGCTTCCAATCCGCGTCTTCCTTCCATGTAGTGCGCGGCGGTCACGCAGTTTTCATGGTGGTTGGAAACACTTGTCAGTTGTAAGGGAGTGTTGACGACTTACCGGTGGGAGCATGGGCATGCGGCGGGGCGGACGGCCTGGCGGCCGGGACGCCCGGGCCATGGTGCCGCCATGCCGTGCGGCGTGTCTCCACGCGGTCTTGGGCGGCTTATTTGCAGTGCTCGGGAAGCAGTTGCGGAGGTGGCATTCGCGCGAAGCGAGGTTGGCCTGGCCGCTACACAAAACTTTACGAACGGGGCGCGGCTCCCCCGCACGATGCAACGCAGCAACTCGCGGAGTTGCATTACCGATGAGGGATTCATGATGAAGAAACTTGCTGTGTTGGGCGCTGCGGTTCTGGCGCTGTCTTGCGGTTCGGCTTTCGCCCAGTCGGGTGAGATTTCGATTCCGGGCCTGGGCTCCGGCAAGGGCTCGATGGGATCGGATGTGACCAACTCCACGATCACGGTGGCCAACAACAAGGCGTCGGACATCACCGTGGGTGGTGGCTCGCTGGGCATCACCGGCCTGGGCTCGGTGTCCATGGCGGGGGTCGCCAATGTCAACAGCGTCAACATCACCGGCTCGCGCGTCAAGGACTCGACCATCAGCGTCACCGGCAACGAGGCCACGGGCGTGAGGGCGATCGGCGGCGTTGCCAACGTCAACAGCGTCAACATCAACTGATCGACGCGGCCGTCGCGGCGGTACCGGCCATGGAATCGGTTTGCCGCGCGGTCGCGCAGGGAGTTCCATCATGCGTGGGTTCAGACGGCTGCTGGCCGTGGCACTGCTTTCCGGGACCGGCCTGGCTGGCGCCCAGACCATCGACATCTCGATTCCGGGCGTCGCCAGCGCGAAAGGCTCGATGGGATCGACCGTCACCAATTCGCAGCTGACTTCAGCCAACAACAAGGCCAGCGACATCACGGTGGGCGGCGGTTCCGCCGGCATCAACGTCAAGGCGACCACCGTGTCGCTCAACATGGCCGGCGTGGCCAACGTCAACGGCATCAACGTCACCGGTTCCCGGGTCACCGACTCCCATGTCAGCGTGACCACCAACACCGCCGACACGGTGAAGGCGATCGGTGGCGTGGGCAACGTGAACAACGTCAACATCAACTGACGGCGTGACGCGGTGGCTGCAGTCCCCTTGGGCTCGCTGGTCGTCGCGTGCGCATGCAATTCCGACGGGGAGGTGCTTGCCCTGGTTGGAGATCTGTTCGATGCACTGGCGCCCGCGCGCTGGCGCAAAAAAGGGGGAGCAGGTGGCTGAAGCGATGACGTCGACGCAGAAGCGAGAGGCGAGGCAGGTTGTGCTGGTTCCACGGGTTCCGCGCGCGAGGCCGGGCCGCATCGCCTTGGCCAGCGCGCTCGCCATGGCCTTCGCGCAGGGCGCCCCCGCGCAGGAAGTCCATCTGAACGGCCTCGGCTGGATCAAGGCGAATCCGGGCTCCGTCATTGACGGCGAAACGCGGGTCGTCGTGGACGGCAACCGTGCGGAGGCGGTGGTCAGGGCCACCGGCGGCAAGGCCGGCGTCGTGGGCAACCTGGCGGGGCGTTTGCAGCTGATTTCGGTGGCCCAGGCCAACAGCGCCGGGCTGGGCGCGGTGGACGCCCACAACACCCTCCTGACCGTGCTGCGCAACCAGCTCACCGGCCCGGTGGAGTCCGTGGGCGGAGCGGCCACGGCCAACGTGGCGCTGGTGTCCGGGGGCGATGTGCGGCATCTGCTGGACGCCACGCGCGTCGACGTGCTGGGCAACAGCGCCGGCAACGTCAGGGCGATCGGGGGCGAGGGCGACGTGCTGCTGGGGGCCATCGGTTCGTTCCAGCTGCCCGGGCGGGCCAGCGCCAACAGCGCGCTGGTTTCCGAAAGCGACGTCCGCAACCTCTATGCCGTGCTGAACGCCAACGTGGCCGACCGCGTGACTTCGGTGGGTGGCGCGGCCCTGGCCAACGCGCTGACCGTGGCGCAGTCCGACGTCCGGGACGCGACGGTCATTCTCGACCACAACCAGGCCGATCGCGTGAGCGCCAGCGGCGGCGCGGCCTACGTGGGCGGCGGGCTGCTCGCCAGTGCCGAACTGACCGGTGTCTCGCTCGCCAACGCGGTGGCGGTGGCGCAGAGCAAGCTGCGCGTCGGCCAGTTCCTGGCCACGAACAACCAGGCCAGTGAAGTGGGCAGCGTGGGCGGCTCAGCCTTTGCCAACAGCGTCAACGTGGTGGGCAGCGACAGCGTGGGCTTCAACACCCGGCAGGTGGGCAACCGCGCGTCGCAGGTCAGCGCCTCCGGGGGGCAGGGCTCGGTGCTGGCCGGCGGCCTGGCGGAAGTCGACAAATCGGCCGCGGCACTGGCCAACAGCATTTCGGTCTCGTCGCCGACGGCCGGCAGCGGCCATGCGCATCTGCTGGTCAACAACCAGGCCGACCGTGTGCTGGCCGAAGGCGGCGGCGCGGCTGCCAACAGCGTGTGGGTGCAGCAGGCGACGATGCGCGGGAGCGACGCAACGCTGCTTGCCAACAAGGCCAGCAACGTGACGGTGGACGGCGGGTCGGCCAGCGTGGGCGCCGGCGTTGTGGCGGAATTTGCGAAGCTGGGGCGTGCGCTGGCCAACAGCCTGGTCCTGGACCAAGGTGCCGAGGTGGTCGACGCGCCGCCCACCCTCAGCGCCAACGAGGCGACCGGCGTGCACGGCATGGGTGGCCTGGCCGCGGGCAACAGCGTGCTGGTGGGCACGGCATCGCGTGTGTCCGGGGCGCCGGTCATCGTGCAGGACAACCACGCGCAGGACGTGAGCGCCACAGGGTTCAGCGGCAGCGCCGGCGCCGGGCTGATCGCGTCCATCGCGCAGAAATCGCTGGCCCTGGCCAACACGCTGGCCGTGTTCGCCTCCAACGTCACGGGCACGGTGACGTTGCTGGGCAACCGCGTGATCGCGCTGGTGAGCAACGGCGGCACGGCGCAGGCCAACAGCGCCAGCATCGAACGCGGAGAGGGCGACGCGTCCCGGCTGGCCGGCACCGTGGCCATCACCGACAACCGGGCCAGCAACGTGTCCAGCGGCGCGCGTTCTTCGTCCGGCGCGGGCCATGCCTTCAGCACCGAGATGGACGCACGTGCCGCGGCCAACGCCCTGGTGCTCAAGGACGGCGCCAGGCTGGACAGCGCAGGTACCTTGTCCATCGCCGGCAACCAGGCATCGTTCCTGGAAGCAGTGGGCGGCACCGTGCTGGTCAACTCACTGGCGGCCTACCGGGGCGCGACCGTGGCCGCGCCGGTCAGCTTGCGGGACAACGTCGCCTCGAATGTGAGCGCCGGCGGCGGCTCCAGCCAGGTGGTCGGCGTGGGCCGCAACCGCAACGGTGTGGTCGCGGTCAACGGCCTGTACCTCGACGGCGGCGATGCGGGCGCTGTGTCGCTGCGCAACACCCCGGCCACCCTGATCGGCAACACCGCCCAGCAGATCAACGCCAACGGCGGGCGCATCAATACCAATGCGCTGGCCATCAACGGCACGGGGTCGGTCAGCGGCGGCTCGTTCTTCGCCCAGGGCAACAGTGCACTGCGCGTCTCCAGCGAGGGCAGCGAGGGCACGGTGCTCGGCTATGCCGCCATCGACCGCGGTGTGGGTTCTGCCAACGCCAACGCCCTGCAGGTGCTGGGCCGGCTCACCGACAGCACCGTTGGCCTGATGCGCAACCAGGCCACCGACGTGCGCGCCGAAAAGGGGCTGGCTGCCGCCAACAGCGTGGTCATTGACAAGGACGGCAGCATGGCGAATGCGCCGGTCGGCCTCGCCAGCAACGAGGCCAACGGCGTGCAGGCCAGCGGCGGCAAGACCGCGTTGGCCAACAGCGTGCTGGCAGAAGGCCGCATCGAGGGCGGCAGCGTGGCGGTGACGGCCAACATCACCCCCAAGGCCGCCGCCGGCAGCGAGGACACGCAGGCCAGCAGCCTTCGCGTGCGCGGCGGCGCCAACCAGGGGCGCACCACCGCGGTCGTCATGGGCAATGGCGCCGATGTGAACGATGGCGGCACGGCCAACAGCATCGACAACGGCGGCGGCGCCGAGAACACGCGACTGAGCGTCGCCAGCAACCACGCCACCATCCGCGGCGGCGGCACCGCCAACAGCGTCGTGCTGGAGCGCGGTGGCTCCGTTCAGGGCGGGCAGGTCGACGTGCTCGGCAACCACGCCACCGTCAACGGCGGCGGCCTGGCCAACAGCGTGCGCAGCAGGGGCGCAATCGCCAGCTCCCAGATCACCATCCTCGGCAATCAGGCCACCGTCAACGGCGGCGGCACCGTCAACAGCGTGGACAACCGCGGCCGGATCGACAGCGCGCGCATCGTGATCGCGTCCAACACCGGCGAGGCGCGCGGCGGCGGCACCGTCAACAGCGTGGACAACCGCGGGCAGCTGTCCGGCCGCATCTCGATCATCGGCAACCGCGGCACGGCCACGGGCGGCGGCACCGTCAACTCGGTGGTGAACCACGGCGTGCTGACCGGCGACGTGACCATTGCCGGCAACACCGGCTCGGCGGTCATGGGCGGCACGGCCAATTCGCTGATCAACCATGGCGTGGTCAGCGGCAAGGTGTCCATCGTCGGCAACGGCTCGGTGGTGAGCGCCGGCATGACCGCCGGCAGCGTGCGCAACATGAGCGCGCTGGTGGGCAGCGCCGGTGTTTCGGCCGGCGTCCCCACCGTGGCCAACCCGGGGTACGACGTCAAGCTGCCCTCCACCGGGCTGATCAGCAACACCGTCACCGTGCTGCCCGGCGTCAACGTGAGGAATATGTAATGCCTTCGATCATGGTTCCGGCGCGCCGGAACGACAACCAGGAGAGTTCCATGCAGGCAAGACTCCATGCCCATCGCCATGCATCGTGCCGATGGGTCGCCGCAGCGGCGCTGCCGTTGCTGCTGTTTGGCTGGGGCGCCGCGCAGGCGCAGATGGTCCAGTACAACGAGCAGCTCGGCGCCTACAAGGACCAGCGGGACGGCGGCGTGAAGCTGCAGGACGGCACCTTTCCGGCGGTGAGCGCCAAGTCGGCCGTGGCGCTGGCGCTGGCCAAGAACAAGGTGATCGACCAGAGCGCGCTGATGCAGCCCGACGGCACGCTCAAGCTGCCGTCCGGCCAGCAGAGCGTGGTGATCCGCACCGACTACACCAACGTTACGCAGGACGCCAACGGCGTGATCCGCGTGGCCAGCCCGACCATCGAAGGCAACGTGAGCGGCAACGTCACGCTGTATGTCGAGGGTAAGGGCGTGCAGAACATCACCGTGTTGAACAACCCGCGCTGACCGACCCGGTCTGTCGCTTTCGCGAGGCCTCGGGGAGGGGCCGTTTCCATGCCAGTCGATTCCGTGAACAACAAGGCCGGCTTCCGGCTTGCCGCCATCACCCTGGCCGCCACCCTGCTGGGCGGCTGCGCCACCACCGAGAACGCGCTCAAGGATGCCGACGAGCTGCTGGCGAAGCAGGAGGCCAGCAAGAAGCTGCCCGAGGCCAACCTGAGCGAGTACGCGTTGTCGCTCAACCGTTTCGGCCAGATGCTCGACATCTACAAGGATGGCGATCCCGTCATCTACATGCAGACGCGCAACATCACCGACGCCACCAACCTGTCGAACCCGCTGGTCGGCTCCGAGATCCCCGGCGACATCACGGAGATGGTGCGCACGGCGGTCAACCGCATCGGTGCGCGCATCGTCTACGTGCCCTACCACCCGGACTACCTGATCGCGCAGGCGCAGCTGGGCGCCAAGTTCGGCGTCACCATGCCCGATTACCTGATCACCGGCGCGCTGACCGAGTTCGACCGCGCGCTGTCGGGCGCCGGGCGCTCCAACTCCGCCACCATCGAATTCGGCGGCGGCAAGGGCACGGTGACCCTGGGGGGCGACCTCAAGCGCACGGCCATCTACTCGTCGCTGGCGCTGGACCTGAACCTGGTGAGCTTCCAGACCCAGCAGATGGTGCCGCGCATCCAGGCCTCCAACGTGATCCGGGTGCTTAACCTGAGCACCGAGACCGGCGCCAGCCTGGGCTTCTACGGCGACGCCTTCGGCTTCAAGCTGGAAGGCAAGTACCTGCAGGGCCGCCATTCGGCGATCCGCACGCTGGTCGACCTGAGCGTGCTGGAACTGGTCGGCAAGGCCACCAACACCCCGTACTGGCGCTGCATTCCCAATGGCAAGCCGGACCCGGTGGTGATCGCCAACATGCGCAGGTCCTACGAGTCGCTGCCGCTGGAGCTGAAGGTCGGCCTGATCCAGGTGATGCTGCGCAAGTACGGCCAGCCGCTGATCGTCAACCAGCAGCTCGACGACGCCACCCGCGAGGCCCTGGCCCGCGTGTACCGCCAGCGCTTCCCCGACCAGATCAACGCCGACGTCGCCACCTGGAACGGCTTCGAGCCCCTGTTCTTCAACGTGCCCATGCCGTGGGACGGCCCGCAGCCGGCGGCCGATCCGCTGCCGCAGCAGCAGCCCATGGTGGTCAAGCCGCCGGCACCCGCGCCTCACGCCAGATCGGGTGGGCGCGCAGCGCCGCGCAGGGCGCCGGGAGCGAAACGGTGAGCCCAGGCACACGCGGTCTGGCCGCGGCAGGCCTCCTGGCCCTGGCCGCCTGGCCGGGGCTGGCCGGGGCGCAGACGGCTTCGTCGTCCGCGACTTCCGCTTCCACCGCCACGACGGCCCAGGCCACCACCGATGCCGCGCGCTTCCTGGCCTCGTGCCACCAGTCGCTGAACAGCGGCCGGCTCGACCCGGCCTGCCAGGGTGCCACCTACCGTGGCGACCTTGAGCGCCTGCGCGTCGAGGCCTTGCGCACGCAGAACCCCTCGCTCATCACGCTGGTGGGGGATGCCTATTCCAGCGCGCTGGCGCCGGTGTCCGATTCCGGTGAGGCCTACCAGTGGTACCTCATGGCTGCGGTGCGCGGCGACCCCCGCGCCATGGAGCGCCTGGCCGACATGTACCGCAACGGCCGCGGCGTGCCGCGCGACCGTGTCAAGGCCTTCGGCTATGCGCGCGCCACGGCGCGGCTGGCCGTGCCGGGCAGCGCCGCCGCCAACCAGGCCGAGCGCGCCCTGGCGGAGCTGAGCCAGGAAATGAGCGCGCAGGAGATCGCCCTGGCCGAGCGCTTTGCCAACCAGATGCAGGCCAATGCCTCGCGCACGCCCGGCCTGGGGCCGGTGCAGGACGCCGCGCGCGATGCCGCCGGGCCTGCTGCGCCCAGCGCAGGCCCGGGCACGGCTCCGCGCGACCGGGCCGCGCCGGACGGGGGCTGGACCGGTCCCCTCATGAGCCCCGTGCCGCGCGGCGCTTCCACCGGCAACGCGCTGCCCGGGGTGGGCAACCTGCGTGCCGAGCCGCCCGCGCCGGCCATGCCCGGCACCGCCGCCGAGCCATCCGCCGCCATCGGCAACGCCGGGGGCACGCTGCCCGGCGTGGCGCAGATACCGGCCGTGGCGCCGCAGGCCGCGGCCTCGGCACCGTCCGCCGAGATGGCGCCCGCAGCACCCGCAGCGCCCGCCCAGGACGGTGGTGCCTCGAAGCCCTGAACCGGTGGTTTCATGCATGAAATCCTTGTTGGGCCCAGGCATGACGGGCGCAGGCAGCTATGAATGTTGCAGCAAACCCGGATGCCCGGCCGGCCTGCCACTTGACTTGGGAGAGCGCCGATGAAACCAGACAACTCCACCCGCCAGCGTGGCGCCGGTGCTGCGGTGCTGCTGGCGCTGGCCCTGCCGGCGGTCGCCATGGCCGCCGGTGAACGCCCCTCGGCCGCCGGCAATGGCGACGCCGCCAAGGGCAACCGCATCGTGGTCACGGGCAACACCGCCCGCAATGTCGAGGTGCGCTGCGGGCCCGACGGCACGCGCCCCACGGTCAACGTCAACAGCGTCAATGTGGAAGCCGGCGCGCTGCGCGGCAAGACCGTGATCGTCACCGGCCGCAACACGCAGGATGTGCGCGTGCAGGACTGCCCCAAGGCACCGCCCGGTCAGCTGGACGGCGTGAACGTCAACAGCGTGAACATCCGCTGAGCCGTCTGTGGGCCCAGGACAGGCCCTTCGACAGGCTCGGCCCGAACGGTTCCTGCAGCCGGCGCGCGACCCGCTCAGGCGTAGCTGTAGACGCCGTGCTTGGTCTTGCGGCCCAGGCGGCCGGCGGCCACGTATTCGCGCAGCAGGGGGCAGGGGCGGTACTTGCTGTCGCCGAACTCGTCGAGGTACACCTCCATCACGGCCAGGCACACGTCCAGCCCGATCATGTCGGCCAGCGCCAGCGGGCCGATCGGGTGGTTGCAGCCCAGCTTCATGCCGGCGTCGATGTCTTCCGGCGTGGCCAGGCCCTCGGCCAGCACGAAGAAGGCCTCGTTGATCATCGGCACCAGGATGCGGTTGACCACGAAGCCGGGCGCGTTCTTCACCGTGATGGGCGACTTGCCCAGCCGCTCGGCCAGCGCCTTCACGGCGTCGTGCGTGGCGTCGCTGGTCTGCAGGCCGCGGATGATCTCCACCAGCGCCATCATCGGCACCGGGTTGAAGAAGTGCATGCCCACAAAGCGGTCGGCCCGCCCCGTCACCGCGCCCAGCTGCGTGATGGAGATCGACGAGGTGTTGGTGGCGATGATCACCTCGGGCGGCAGCAGGTCGTCGAGCTGCTTCAGGATCTTGTTCTTCAGCTCGTGGTTCTCGGTGGCGGCCTCGATCACCAGCTGCGCGGCCTTGAGGTCGTCGTAGCTCGTGCTGCCCTTGATGCGGCCCAGCGCGGCGGCCTTGTCGGCCTCGGTGATCTTTTCCTTTGACAGCAGGCGGTCCAGGCTCTTGTCCACGGTGGCCAGGCCGCGGTCCACGGCCTGCTGCGAAATGTCGACCATGACGACATTGATGCCCGAAACCGCGCAGGCCTGCGCGATGCCGTTGCCCATGGTGCCGGCGCCCACGATGCCGACGGTGTTGATGCTCATGCCAGTTCTCCGTTGAAACAGGAAGGAATGGCGAGACACCCGCGCGGCGCCCGCCTTGATGTCAATCGTAGCCGGTCAGAGCGTCACGCCGACGACGGCCCGGCCACGTGTCACCCTGGCGCCGGCAGGGGCTTGCAGCGGCGGGCGCGGGCGCATAAACTACTATGCATACATAGTAAATGGCCGCTGCGTCCCGGAAGCCCGCCGTTCCACGCGCCCCGCAGCCATCAGGAGACAAAGCCATGAACCCGCACGACGCGCTGAACCCGCTCGGCCATGCCGAATCGCTGGGCCGGCTGGAAGACCTGCCGGCCGACTACGTCAAGGCCATCCACGATCTCTCCGTGGCGCCGCTGTGGCCGCAGCTGCGCGGCCTGCTGCCACGCGGAAAGCCGGCGCGCAACACGCAACCCTTCATGTGGCGCTACCAGGATGTGCGCCCGCACCTGCTGCGCGCCGGCGAGCTGACGCCCATCGAGAAGGCCGAGCGCCGCGTGCTGGTGCTGTGCAACCCCGGTCACGGGCTCGACAGGCTGGTGGCCACGCCCACCATCTACGTCGGCCTGCAGCTGATCCTGCCGGGCGAGGTGGCGCCCAACCACCGCCACACGCCCACGGCGGTGCGCTTCGTCATCGAAGGCAGCGGCGGCTACACCACCGTGAACGGCGAGAAATGCCCGATGGAGAAGGGCGACCTGATCCTCACCCCCGCGCTCAACTGGCACGAGCATGGGCACGAAGGCAGCGGCCCTGTGGTCTGGCTCGACGCGCTGGACCTGCCCATGATCTACGCCATGGAGGCCTCCTACGCCATCGAGGGGCCCAGCCAGCAGGTGCGCCCCGCGCTCGACGCCTCGCAGAACAAATACCGCCGTGCCGGCCTGCTGCCCTACGCCTCGCTCGGCCAGGCGCTGCGTCCGCAGTACCCGCAGATCCGCTTCCCGTGGAAGGAAGTGCGCGAGGCGCTGGGTGCGCTGGCCGGTGCCACGGCCAAGGACGAAGCCGTGCAGCTCGCCTACGTCAACCCCGAAACCGGCCGCCCCTGCCTGCCCACGCTGGGCTTTTCGGCGCAGCTGCTGCGAGCGGGGCAGGACATCAGCCCGCGCCGGCGCTCGGCCAGCAGCGTGATCCACGTGATCGAGGGGCAGGGCGAATCGCAGATCGACGGCACCGTGCTGAAATGGTCGGAAGGTGACACACTGGCGATCCCGACGCACGCCGACGTCACGCACCGCGCCCACGGCAGCCATGCCTACCTGTTCCATGTGGACGACGCGCCGATGCAGCGCGCGCTCGGTTTTTACGAAGATTTCTGACCGCCAACCGGCGTCCAGCGGGCGCAGGCAGCTATTTTTATTGAAGCAACCACCATGACCCAGTACGTCTTCCAGCCCGCCCCGCAAGCCGCCGTGCCGGTGCGCGGCTCCAGCCAGCTCTACGCCGTGACCCGCATCTTCTGCGTGGGCCGCAACTACGCCGCCCACGCGCGCGAGATGGGCGCCGACCCTGACCGCGAGCCGCCCTTCTACTTCAACAAGACCCCGTCCGACCTGGTCGCCACCGGCAGCACCATCCCCTACCCGCTGGGCACCAAGGACTACCACTACGAGATGGAGCTGGTCATCGCCATCGGCAAGCCGGCCTTCCGCGTCAAGTCTGAAGCCGCGCTGGACTGCGTGTGGGGCTACGCCTGCGGCCTCGACATGACCCGGCGCGACCTGCAGAACACCGCCAAGAAGATGGGTCGCCCGTGGGACTTCGGCAAGGATTTCGAGAACGCCGCCGTCATCACCCCGCTGGTGCCCGCCAGCGAGATCGGCCACCCGGCCAGCGGCCGCATCGAGCTGGCCGTGAATGGCCAGACCAAACAGGACAGCGACATCAAGGAGCTGATCTGGAGCGTGCCCGAGATCGTGGCCAACCTCTCCGAGTACTACCACCTGCAACCCGGCGACCTGATCTACACCGGCACCCCCGAAGGCGTGGGCGCCGTGCAGCCGGGCGACAGGATCACCGGCAGCGTCGCCGGCGTGGGCGAGATCGCGCTGAACGTCGGCCAACCCGAGTAATTCAGAGCCAAAACAGCTTCCGGGCCTTTGGTAGCGGTCGCAGGCAGCTACATAAACAGAAGCAAATCAAGGGCCCGCAAGCGCTGATTCCTGCAGCCGTCGGCGGGTGGCGCCCGTGTCCGGCGCGGCTGCGGCCCGCCGGCGCTCGCTCTTTCTGACATCCCCCGCGGCCGGCGTGGCAAGCCGGCCGTTTTTTTGCGCCAGGACCACCATCACCCAGGAGACCGCCATGCCGCTGGCCCGACGCACCCTCATCACCGCCGCCATCGCCGCGGCCACGCTGGGCGCCGCCCCGTGGGCCCACGCGCAGGCCGATTTCCCCACCCGCGCCGTCAACATCGTCACCCCGTTCCCGCCCGGCAGCGGGCCCGACGCGCTGCTGCGCGTCATCACCGAAAAGCTCGGCCAGCTCTGGAAGCAGCCGGTGGTGGTGCAGAACAAGCCGGGCGCCGGCGGCATCGTCGCCATCGAGGCCACGCGCCGCCTGCCGGCCGACGGCTACACCCTGGTGCAGTTCGACAGCGAGCAACTGGTGGCGCTGCCGCTGCTCTACATATCGCGGGCGCGCGACATCAGCGTGCTGGACCACTTCGACATGGTCGCCCCCATCTTCAGCACGCCCTTCCTGGTGGTGGTGCCCACCGGCTCGCCGTGGAAGAACCTGGATGACCTGATCAAGGCCGCCAAGGCCGCGCCCGGCAAGATCACCTACGGCTCCTGGGGCGTCGGCAGCCCGGGCCACCTGGGCGGTGAGCAGCTGGAGCTGGCCACCGGCATCCAGATGCAGCACATCCCCTTCAAGGGCCAGGGCGACATGTTCACCGCGCTGGCCACGGGCGAGATCGCCTGGTCGCTGGGCAGCATCCCCTCCAGCAACGCCATGTACAAGGCCGGCAAGGTGCGCTACCTGGCCGTGGCCGGGCCCAGACGGATTCTTCCGCAGATGGCCGACGTGCCCACTTCGGCCGAAGCGGGCGGCCGCAGGGATTTCGTGCAAAGTTCCTTCGTCGTGCTGGCCGCACCCAAGGGCGCACCCGCCGCCGTGCGCCAGAAGATCGCCCAGGACATGGCCAAGGTCATGCAGGACCCGGAACTCAAGGCCCGCATGGAAACCTTCGCCTTCGAGCGCATCGACTGGAGCCCGGAAGAGATCGTCAAACAGGCCCGTGCCAAGGGCCAGATGTACGACACGCTGATCCAGCGCAAGCACATCACGCTGGAATAGGAAGGTTGCGGAAAGCGGGTGGCGCCCTCAGTCAGCGCCGCTCACGCCGATCTGGCCAAAGCTCCAAGCAGGGCTTCGTCAAGCCAGTCCTGAAGGTCAAGCACGGCGGCTGATCCCCCGCGGCCGCGAAGCAGGCCGCCCCAACATCCAATGGCCGCGGAGCAGGCCAACCAAGGGGCCGCCGCGCCCGGCCGCTCCGAAGCGGCCGGCCCGCCCCCCAGTGGGGGGAGGAGCGCAGCGACTCGGGGGGCGTCCAATTCAGCCGCCGCGCCCGGCCGCTCCGAAGCGGTCGGCCCGCCCCCCAGTGGGGGGAGCGCCGTCAGGCGCACGGGGGGCGTCCAATTCAGCCGCCGCGCCCGGCCGCTCCGAAGCGGCCGGCCCGCCCCCCAGTGGGGGGAGCGCCGTCAGGCGCCCGGGGGGCGTCCTAGTGCCTTGCTTCCTTGCGCGCCGCAAAGCTGGCGCGGCGCTGCTCCATCTCCTGGTCGGCCTTGGTCAGCGCGTCGGCGTCGATCTGGGCGCGCGCCTCGGGGTAGGCGAGCGATTCTTCCAGCATCAGGTGGTCCAGACACAGCTGGCTGAACACCTGCACCATCTGCTGCACCAGCTCCGGCTCGATCCAGTGGTTGCCGTTCACCACGGCTGAAAGGTGCGGGCCCAGCTCCAGCCAGTTCTGCTCGATCCAGCCGTGGTCCTGGCGCAGGCGCTCGGTCACCTCGACCACGTGCGCGTCGCTGCTGGCCAGCAGCGGCGGGAACACATGCTTTTCTTCGTCCAGGTGGTGCTGGCGCGCCACCGTGTCGAACCACTCGATGGTCCGGGCCAGCTGCTCGCGGTCGTGCGGCTCCATCTGGTCTTCCGCAAACGCTTCCACCACGCGGTTCAGGTGGATCAGCTCCAGCTGCAGGCGCTGGTGCGTTTCGTCCAGGAACTGGAACAACGCGCCCTCGGGGGCCCGGGCGGTACGGGGTGTGTCAGCCTTGGGGGACATGGCATGCTCCTTTCCGTGCATCGAGCGGCGCGACGCCGGATGGCATCGCTGCCCAAACCATTATGTTGCGTCGCAACAGCTTTGTCGATGCAGGCCAGCGCCCTGCTCGGGTATTGCCGCGCGCGCCGTCAGCGGGGTGTCAGACGCACGCCTTGTTTCAATGCCAAATGTGGCTGCAGCCGGCAATTGGCGGGCGCAGGCAGCTATCTTGTTGATAGCTTTTCCGGTGCTGAGACAATCACTGCATCGAGACGATGCAGCCCATGCCCAGCACCACCCCGCCCACAGCCGAACGCCTGGCCGTGCTCGCGCAGCACCTGCTGCCCAAGCGCGCGCTCACGCAGCTGGCCGGCGCCTTTGCGCGCGCCGAGCTGGGCGGCATCACGCACGCCGCCATCCGCCGCTTCATCGCCCGCTACGGCGTCGACATGGCCGAAGCCGCCGACCCGCACGTAGAAAGCTACGCCAGCTTCAACGACTTCTTCACCCGCGCGCTGCGCCAAGGCGTGCGCCCGCTGGCCGATGCCGACTATGTATGCCCGGTGGACGGCGCCATCAGCCAGTTTGGCGCCATCGAGCGCGGGCAGATCTTCCAGGCCAAGGGCCACAGCTACAGCGCCACCGCCCTGCTGGCCGGCGACGCGCCGCTGGCCGCCGAGTTCGAGAACGGCCAGTTCGCCACCCTGTACCTCAGCCCGCGCGACTACCACCGCATCCACATGCCCTGCGCCGGCCGCCTGCAGCGCATGGTCTACGTGCCGGGCGAGCTGTTCAGCGTCAATCCCGCCACCGCGCGCGGCGTGCCGGGGCTGTTTGCCCGCAACGAGCGCGTGGTCTGTGTGTTCGACACCGCGCGCGGCCCCATGGTGCTGGTGCTGGTGGGCGCCACCATCGTCGGCAGCATGGCCACCGTATGGCACGGCGTGGTCAACCCGCCGCGGCCCGGCGCCATCCGCCGGTTTGACTACGCCAACCAGCCAATCGATCTGGCCCGCGGCGCCGAGATGGGGCGCTTTCTGCTCGGCTCCACCGTGGTGCTGCTGTGGCCGCACGGCACGCTCAAATTCAACCCTGCCTGGGCGCCCGGCGGCGCCGTGCGCATGGGCCAGGCCATGGGCAAGGCGCTGGGGTGATCTGCCTGCCGATGAGCGCCCAGTTCACACCAACCGTTCGGGCTGAGCCCGTCGAAGCCCCGCGCCGCGCCGCGCTTCGACAGGCTCAGCGCGAACGGGCTTCCACACCGGCCCAACCGGCGCCACAGAAATCATGAATGAAATCGCCCTCCAGACCAGGCATGGCGGGCGCAGCCAGCTATTGATTTTGTAGAAAACGGAGCTTTCAACCATGACCACTCTGGGAACGCCCCTCAGCCCTTCGGCCACCCGCGTCATGCTGCTCGGCAGCGGCGAGCTGGGCAAGGAAGTGCTCATCGCCCTGCAGCGCCTGGGCGTCGAGACCATCGCGGTGGACCGCTACGACAACGCCCCTGGCCAGCAGGTGGCGCACCACGCGCACACCATCGCCATGAGCGACCCGCAGGCCCTGCGCGCGCTGATCGAGCGCGAGAAACCCATGCTCGTCGTGCCCGAGATCGAGGCCATCGCCACCCCCGAGCTGCAGGCGCTGGAGGCCGAAGGCGTGGTCAGGGTCATCCCCACCGCCCGCGCCGCGCGCCTGACCATGGACCGCGAAGGCATCCGCCGCCTCGCCGCCGAAACCCTGGGCCTGCCCACCAGCCCCTACCAGTTCTGCGATTCGCTGGCCGAGCTGCAGGCCGCGATAGACGGGGGCATCGGCTACCCCTGCATCGTCAAACCCGTGATGAGCAGCAGCGGCAAGGGCCAGAGCAAGATCGACGGCCCCGCGGATGTGCAGAAGGCGTGGGATTACGCCATGGCCGGCGGCCGCGTCAGCCACGGCCGCGTCATCGTCGAAGGCTTCATCGATTTCGACTACGAGATCACCCTGCTCACCGTGCGCGCCATGGGTGCCGGCGGCCAGGTGCAGACCCACTTCTGCGAGCCCATCGGCCACATCCAGGTCAGCGGCGACTACGTGGAAAGCTGGCAACCCCACCCCATGAGCCCCGCCGCGCTGGCCGAGGCGCAACGCATCGCCAAGGCCGTGACGGATGACCTGGGCATGGGGCTGGACGGCACCCCCAGCGGCATGGGCCTGTTCGGCGTGGAGCTGTTCGTCAAGGGCGACAAGGTCTGGTTCAGCGAAGTCAGCCCCCGCCCGCACGATACCGGCATGGTCACCATGATCACCCAGTGGCAGAGCGAGTTCGAGCTGCACGCCCGCGCCATCCTCGGCCTGCCCGTGGACACCACCCTCAAAACCCCCGGCGCCAGCGCCGTCATCTACGGCGGCGTGGACGCGCAAGGCATCGTTTTCGAAGGCGTTGAGCAGGCCCTGGCCGTGCCCGGCACCGACCTGCGCCTCTTCGGCAAACCCGAAAGCTTCACCAAACGCCGCATGGGCGTGGCGCTGGCGCGGGATGGGGATGTGGAGAAGGCGAGGGAAAAGGCGAGGGAGGCGGCTTCGAGGGTTAAGCCAGGGTGGGCGGCAGGATAGGCCAAGCGGTAATGGTCGGCTGCGACCCGTAATGGCCCTTCGGGCCACTGAGAACGCAATGACCTGCCGATCAACAAGGTTGCCGGGTTTCGCGGGTTACATATACCTGTATAAATATCAGGCGTTCACGCGCAAATGGTTGATCTGATTGCACTTTCGGAGGAATGACGTGACCAGAATATCCCGCACCGTCCAGCTTATCCCGCAGGTTTTGCGGGATACATTACGTTAGACCTCACGAAGCGCCATGGATCTTCAAGCGACCATCAGTACGTCTTGCCGTGAGCTGGAGGCTACCGCGGCGATGATGGGGGTGAACTTGAAGGTCGATCCAGACTCGGTGGGCGACCTGGAAGAGGTACTTCTTGCACTGCGTGAGCTGCAGCCCGACGAGAGTGCGATGACTGGAGCCACCTTCATGGTCGGCGCTTACCTCGGGGAGATTCTCCGCACCATGAGAGGTGGCGTTTGGCGCCGCTCCGCTGAGGGCGACCTCCTGTTGGAAATCGCTGGTACGACGTATGCTCCGGTGGAGAAGGTGCGGAAATTCGCTGCTAATCCAGATGGAGGGGACGGTCTTGGCTTCTATGTGTCTGCCGCTCTGGCCCGGTGAGGTCTAACAGGTCGTTCGACGCGGACACGCAGCGGCAAGGCGCCGCAAGCCGTGCGCGTGAGCATACGTCTTGCGGCGCCTTGCCGCTGCGTGCCGGTCAACTCCGACGTTAGGCTGCACAAGCCCGCCGAATGCCCATGCAACGCGCTACTGTCCCGGTATTTCTGCTCTCGCTACTTCTTTGCCAGTCGGCACTCGCAGGTGCTTGGGGACAGCTTTCTGGCAAGAGCGCCTCTGGTGCGCTCGTCGTTATCACCGACGAAACCCGAAGTGGGCTGCCCGCCATCGTCGTCTCTACAGCCAATGGCGATATTGAGTTCCCATTCAAGGGGGCTTGCTCCTTCGAGCTTGAAGCCACCTCTAGGCCGCCCACGACGTTCTCCTGTTCGCCCACAGGGAAGTCTCCACTTGCCGGCACCACTTACCGACTTCAACGCACAAGCGGGAAGTGCAATGCCATGCATTTCCATTGCGTCCAAGGGTGCTCCAATGGACTTGCTCCTACCAGCCTTGTCTATCAGCCATGGGAATGCTGAGGGTGCAGCCTAACCCTTCGTATATGGACTCCCCCTCAACGGCAAGGGACTGACCGATTGGGGACCATTGGGTAGAGCACCTGCAGTCGTATATCCGGCATCTGATGTGGGATCGTCAATGTCCCGTGCCGACATGGAATCTGCGTTACCGCGTCGCCACACGCTGCAAGCGGCTGCTGAAGAGCCGCAAGAGTTATCGGCGTAGCGCGGTATGGGAGCAACCCGGTTGGCCATGATGGTCGATCAAACCCGTCGCAAGGTGAGATGGGGTGGGTCAAGAGATCAGCTGAGACGAGATCAGGCCGGCAGGGCGAAGCTCTGCCGGCTTTGTTTTTTGGTTAGCCGGGCTGCCTCGTCGAACGGGGCGTGGTCGCGCAGCGCGGCATAGCAGATGCGCGCGAGCTTGTTGGCCAGCGCGCAGGTGGCCTTGTTGTGGTTGGAGCGGCCCTGCACCTCCAGCGCCCAGCGGCGGATGCCGCAGACCTCCTTGCCGGCGCCCTCGGCCACCTTGGCCGCTCGCAGCACACTGCGCGCGCCGTGGGTGAGCAGCATGCGCAGGTAGCGGTCGCCCTTCTTGGAGATGCGGCCCAGGTACCGGCTGGAGCCGGAGCTGTATTCGCGCGGCGTCAGACCGAACCAGCTGGAGAAGTGGCGCGCATCCTGGAAGTGCGTCACGTCGCCCGAAGTGGCGGCCACCAGGGCGGTGGCGGTGAGCAACCCGATGCCGGGCACCGACAGCAGCAATGTGCAGGCCGGGCTGTGGCGGGCCACACTGGCGAGTTCGCGCTCGAGCTGGGCGATACGCGCTTCGAGCAGGCGAATCTCTTCCAGCAGCATGCCGGCGGTGTGGCGGATCAGATCGGGCACGGCCGAGCGCGGGTCGGCCAGCACGCGGCCGATCGTCTCCACGCCGATACGCGCGCCTTGCGGGATGGTGATGCCGAACTCGCGGCAGAAGCCGCGCAAGGCGTTGATGCGCGAGGTGCGCGTGCCCATCCAGAGCGAGCGGATGCGGTGCAGACCTTGCAAGGCTTGTTGCTCGACCGACTTCACGCGCACGGGGCGGATGTCGGCAGCGCGGGCGGCTTCGAGCAACGCGGCAGCGTCGGTGGCGTCCGTCTTGTTGCGCCGCACGTAAGCGCGCACGTACTGGGCGGGCAGCAGGCGAACGGAGATGCCCAGGCCACCCAGCCAGCGCGCCCAGTGGTGGGCCGAGCCGCAGGCTTCCATGACGACCAGGTCAACAGAGCGATTGGCGAACAAGCGCTCGAACTGCGTGCGCGTCAGGCGCTGGGATTCAACGATGCGCCAATGCTCGTCGGCGACGGCGATCTGGAAAACCGATTTGGCCAGGTCGACGGCCACGGTAGTAGCATGCATCTCGGACTCCTTTCGTTTGATGAAGACCTGATCCCCACGCCAATGAAGACCAGAGCGCGTTTCTCGCGCAAACAAACGGGGGAGTCCATCCCATCATTCGACACGGACGCCCAGCGGCGACCCTTCGCTTCGCTGAGGTCTTCTTCGCCGGTCGCCGGTCAACTTCGACGTTGAGCGCCCGCTCTTGGCCGAAAGGCGTTGTTCGGCAGCTGGACTGGAATTGGCTGCGCTCAACCTGAGGTTCTGGTTGGCCAAGTTCTGAATGCCTGATGAGCGAAGGCGTTCGGCGTAGTGCTTGAATTTTGCCAAGCAATCGCTTGGCAAAATTCCAATGGCGCGCTATGCTGCGCCCCATGCCCCCCGCCGCAGCCCTTCCCGCCACACCGCCGCCCGCCCGCCGTGGCCGGCCGCCCAAGACGGCGGCGGAGCGGGATGAGGGGAACCGGCGGCAGGCGCTGATCACGGCGGCGGCGCGGCTGTTCCGCAGCAAGGGGTTCAACGGCACCAGCACGCGCGACATTGCGGCGGCGGCGGACATGCAGAGCGGCTCGCCGTTCTACTTTTTCCAGAGCAAGCAGGCCTTGCTGCACGCGGTGATGCAGGAAGGCATGGCCAGCGCGGTGGCCAGCCAGGCGCAGGCGCTGGCGGCTTTGGGCGCGCGCGCGCCGGCGCAGGAGAAGCTGCGCACGCTGGTGCGCCACCACTTCGAGGTGCTGCTGGGGCCGGGCAGCGATTTCATTCCGGTGATGCTGTACGAATGGCGCTCACTCACGCCGGACGAGCGCGTGAGCATCGGCGCGCAGAAGGATGCGTATGAAGCGGTCTGGATGCCGGTGCTGCGCGCGCTGCACCGCGCCGGCCGGCTGAAGGCGCGGCCCGAGGTGGCGCGCCTGTTTGTCTTTGGCGCGCTCAACTGGTCGGTGCAGTGGTTCTCGGACCGCGGCACGCTGTCGCTCGATGAGCTGACGGCGCAGGCGCTGCTGCTGTTCACGGGGGACGAGTGACTTACCAGTCCGTTTTCGCGCCCGGGCTGCTGGCCGGGCAGGTGGTGGTGGTCACGGGCGGTGGCTCGGGCATCGGCCGCTGCACGGCGCACGAGCTGGCGGCGCTGGGCGCGCAGGTGGTGCTGGTGGGCCGCAACGCCGACAAGCTGGAAGCGGTGCAGGACGAGATCGCGGCCGACGGCGGCCAGGCCAGCCACGCGGTGTGCGACATCCGCCAGGAAGAGGCGGTGCGCCAGGCGGTGGCCGGCGTGGTGCAGCGCCACGGCGCCATCGACGCGCTGGTGAACAACGCGGGCGGCCAGTACCTCACGCCGGCCGAGAAGATCAGCGCCAAGGGCTGGCAGGCGGTGATCGACACCAACCTGACCGGTGGCTTCCTGATGGCGCGCGAATGCTTTGTGCAGAGCATGCAGGCGCGCGGCGGCGCGGTGGTGAACATCGTGGCCGACATCTGGGGCTCCATGCCGGGCATGGCGCACAGCGGTGCGGCGCGCGCGGGCATGGTGAGCTTCACCGAGACGGCGGCGCTGGAATGGGCGCGGCACGGCGTGCGCGTGAACGCGGTGGCGCCGGGTTACATCGCCAGCAGCGGCATGGACCATTACCCGCCCGAGGCGGCGCCCATGCTGCGCCAGATGCGCCACACGGTGCCGGCCGGGCGCTTCGGCAACGAGGCGGAGGTGTCGGCGGCCATCGTCTTTCTGCTCAGCCCGGCGGCCAGCTTCATCAGCGGCACGGTGCTGCGCGTGGACGGCGCCCGCCCGCAGGTGCGCATGGGCTGGGGCGACGTGGCGGCGCCGGCCGATGTGCAGCAGCGCCCGGCCGTGCGGCCCTTTGGCGGGTTTCACCGCTACGTGCCACCCAAGGTTTTCGACGAAGCATCATGAGCATCCATTTCCAATCTGGCTGGAACCCGGCCTCGCCGCAGGCGCAGGGGCGGCGCGCGGCCATGCTGGCGCGCATTGACGCCTGGCGTGCGCTGGAAGAGCGGGCGGCGCAGGCATCGGGCGCCGCCAAGCCGCTGTTCGACAAGCGCGGCCAGCTGCTGCCGCGCGAGCGTGTGGCGCTGCTGCTGGACCGCGGCGCGCCCTGGCTGCCGCTGTCCACGCTGGCAGGCTACCTGCAAGACCACAATGACCCGGCCAAGTCCGTGCCCGGCGGCGGCATGCTTGCCGGCATCGGCTTCATCGAAGGCGTGCGCTGCATGGTGGTGGCCAGCGACTCGGGCATCGAGGCCGGTGCCATCCAGGCCATGGGGCTGGACAAGATCCTGCGTGCGCAGGAGATCGCGCTGCAAAACCGCCTGCCCTTCATCCACCTGGTGGAAAGCGCGGGCGCCAACCTGATGCGCTACCGGGTCGAGGGCTTTGTGCACGGCGGCGCGCTGTTCCGCAACCTGGCGCGGCTGTCGGCGGCGGGGCTGCCGGTGGTGACGGTGCAGCATGGCTCGGGCACGGCGGGCGGGGCGTACATGCCGGGGCTGTCGGACATCGTGATCATGGTGCGCGGGCGTTCGCGCGCCTTCCTGGCCGGGCCACCCTTGCTCAAGGCCGCCACCGGCGAGGTGGCCACCGAAGAAGAACTGGGCGGCGCCGAGATGCACACCGGCATCTCCGGCCTGGGAGAATACCTGGCCGAGGACGACCGCCACGCGCTGGGCATCGCGCGCCAGGTGATTGCCGCGTTTCATGAGCAAAATCGGTCTCCAGCCCAGTATTGGCGGTCGCAGGCAGCTATCGATAGTGAAGCATCCGGATCACCCTTCAGCACCGACGAGCTGCTGGCGCTGATGCCCGCCCACCACCGCGAGCCGGTGGACATGCGCGAGGTGGCAGTGCGGCTGGTGGACGGCGGCGCGCTGCTGGAATTCAAGCCGCTGTACGGCGCGGCCACGGTGTGCGCGCAGGGCCGCATCGGCGGCCACCGCGTGGGGCTGATCACCAACAACGGCCCCATCGACGTGGCGGGCGCCAACAAGGCCACGCACTTCATCCAGTGGATGTGCCAGCTGGGCCACCCCATCATCTACCTGCAGAACACCACCGGCTACATGGTGGGCAAGGACAGCGAGCAGGGCGGCATGATCAAGCACGGCAGCAAGATGATCCAGGCGGTGACCAACGCCACCGTGCCGCAGCTCACCATCCAGTGCGGCGCCAGCTTTGGCGCTGGCAACTACGGCATGTGCGGGCGGGGCTACGCGCCGCGCTTTTTGTTCAGCTGGCCCAGCGCCCGCACGGCGGTGATGGGCGGCGAGCAGGCCGCGCGCACCATGCAGATCGTCACCGAGGCGGCGCTGGCGCGCAAGGGCATCACGCCGGACGCCGGGCAGTCGCAAAAGCAGTTCGACCAGATCGTGGCCGTGTTCGATGCGCAGGCCGACGCCTTCTACACCAGCGGCCTGCTGCTGGACGACGGCGTGATCGACCCGCGCGACACCCGCGCCGTGCTGGCCTTCTGCCTGGACACCATCGCGGAAGGCGCGGCGCGCCAGACTCGCCCCATGCAATTTGGCGTTGCACGCATGTGACGTTCAAGAACATCCGAGGAGACAAACCATCATGCAATGGACCCACGAGCACGAGGAAATCCGCAAGACCCTCAAGCGCTACATCGACGAGCACATCAACCCCCACGTGGATGAATGGGAGGCGGCGGAGATCTTTCCCGCCCACCAGGTGTTCAAGGACCTGGGCAATCTGGGCCTGCTGGGGCTGACCAAGCCGGAGGAATACGGCGGCATGGGGCTGGACTATTCCTACTCGGTGCTGATGGCCGAGACGCTGGGCCACATCCACTGCGGCGGCGTGCCCATGGCCATCGGCGTGCAGACCGACATGTGCACGCCCGCGCTGGCGCGCTACGGCAGCGACGAACTCAAGCGCGACTTCCTGGCCCCGGCCATCGCGGGCGACATGGTGGGCTGCATCGGCGTGAGCGAGCCCGGCGCCGGCAGCGATGTGGCCGGCATCAGGAGCCATGCGCGCAAGGACGGTGACGACTATGTGATCAGCGGCCAGAAGATGTGGATCACCAACAGCCTGCAGGCCGACTGGATGTGCATGCTGGTCAACACCGGCGAAGGCCCGGTGCACAAGAACAAGAGTCTGGTGATGGTGCCCATGCGCGACGGCCCGGGCGGCAAGCTCACCAAGGGCATCGAGATCGCCGGCAAGATCAAGAAGATCGGCATGAACGCCAGCGACACCGGCCTGATCTACTTTGACGAAGTGCGCGTGCCGCAGCGCTACCGCATCGGCGCCGAAGGCCAGGGCTTCATCTACCAGATGCAGCAGTTCCAGGAAGAGCGCCTGTGGGGCGCGGCCAGCTGCGTGCAGGGCTTTCTGAACGCCATCGACTGGACGGTGGAATGGGCGCAGCAGCGCCAGCTGTTTGGCGCCACGCTGGCCGACCAGCAGTGGGTGCAGTTCAAGCTGGCCGAGGCCAAGACCGAGGTCGAATGCCTGCGCGCGCTGATCTACCAGGCCTGCGAGCAATACGTGGCCGGCCACGACGTGCTGGAGCTGGCCAGCATGGCCAAGCTCAAGGCCGGCCGGCTGGGCCGCCTGGTGCCCGACACCTGCATGCAGTTCTGGGGGGGCATGGGCTACACGTGGGAAAACAAGGTGGCGCGCATGTACCGCGACAGCCGCCTCACCGGCATCGCCGGCGGCGCCGACGAGGTAATGATGGGCATCATCGCCAAGATCATGGGCGTGGCCAAGCGGCAGGTGCGATGAGGCGCGTCCTGGAAATGAGGCACCCCCCTGAGTCGCTGACGCGCCTTTCCCTCTCTCTCTTCGCGCTGCGCGCTTCGGGAGGGGGGGCAACGCCAGTTCCCGGCGCAGGTCCGGGAACGGCGTTCGCTGGCTTGGCCTGCTCCGCGGCCATTCGATGGAATGGGTGGTTGCGATGAAAAGGATTCTGATCGCCAACCGTGGCGAGATCGCGCGCCGCGTGATC
>ERZ795053.139-NODE-139-length-87224-cov-15.742294_pt1 | contig 87224 bp, 76 predicted proteins | sample MGYA00375137_ERZ795053 | MGnify/ENA primary metagenome ERZ795053 (study PRJEB30182, sample SAMN05720284) | activated sludge metagenome | isolation source: Anaerobic digester | place: Hong Kong | collected 2014-12-17 ...
CGGTCTCGAAGGCCTCGCCGGTGATCTCGCCCAGACGCTGCCAGTCGCCGGGGGCAGCATTTCTCAACCCTTCCGGCAGGTCTATCTCCAGCATCTTCGGCCCTTTCCGGTTTCTTTCTGTATTTTCTGACGCTAACACAGCCCCTCCCGAAAAGGAGCACGGAAACCATGCGCAACGGCGGACGCATCGCAGCAGCCATCGACGTCCTCACGGACGTCCTGAACCGACACCAGCCGGTGAAGTCGGCTGCCCGCGACTGGGGCAAGCGCGCCCGTTATGCCGGCTCGAAAGACCGCGCCTGGGTTTCCGGCCTCGTACTGGACGCGCTGCGGAAGAAGAACTCCATCGCCTACGCCATGGGCGACGAGTCCCCGCGGGCGCTGATCCTTGGCGCGCTGGCCCATGCCTGGGGCTGGAACATCCGCCAGATCGACGACGCCATGGACGAGGAGCACGCGCCCTCGAAGCTGACCCTGCAGGAGCGCGAACGGCTGGTGATGGCCCCGGACCCATCCGCCCCGGCGCATGTCCGCGGCGACTTCCCCGACTGGATGGCACAGAACCTCACCCGCGTCTTCGGCGAGGAAGCCGTGATCGAGGCCCAGACAATGGCCGTTCGCGCCGACGTGGACCTGCGCGTGAACACGCTGAAGGTGGAGGCCGAGAAGGCTGCCGCGCCGCTGAAGAGCGCCAAGGCCGAGCCCTCCCGGCTGCTCCACAATGCCTACCACATTCCCGCCCGTGACCCGTCCGAGCGCGAGGCGAGCCTCGAAAGCATCCCGGCCTATTCCAAGGGCTGGGTCGAGGTTCAGGATGCCGGTTCCCAGATCGCCGCGGCTGCGGCGAACGCCCAGCCGGGCGAACAGGTGCTCGACTATTGCGCCGGCGGCGGCGGCAAGACCCTTGCGATGGCCGCGCAGATGCAGGGGAAGGGGCAGATCTTTGCCTACGACATCGACGGCCGGCGCCTCTCGGCCCTGATCCCGCGCCTGAAACGCTCCGGCGCCCACAATGTCCAGCTTGTCCATCCCTCCGAGCCGGTCCAGCTCGACGACCTGAAAGGCCAGATGGACCTCGTCTTCGTCGATGCGCCCTGTACCGGCACGGGCACCTGGCGTCGCCGTCCAGACGCCAAGTGGCGCCTGAAGCCGGCGCAGCTCGCCAAGCGGATCGAGGAGCAGACCGAAATCCTCGCCGGCGCCAGTGCCTTCGTGAAACCGGGCGGCCGGCTGGTCTACGCCACCTGTAGCTTCCTGATGGAAGAGGACGAGGACCGCGTCGCCGGCTTCCTCGCGTCCAATCCGGGTTTCCGCGAAGAGGACGCCGCCGAAGCCGCGATTGCCTCGGGCCTGCTGACCGACGAAGGCGCCGCCGCCGTCCGCCGCTACCGCAGCCCGACCGGCTCGGTCCGCCTCACACCGCGCCGCGCCGGAACCGACGGCTTCTTCTTCGCGGTGTTGCGGCGAGTCTAGTTCCCGCTGACGATCTTCTCGCCGGAATAGGTCGAGATGGCGCCGAGGAATTTCGCGATTTCCTCGCGCTCCCGCATCGACAGCTCCGGCCGCCAGATGTCGAACAGGAGAACAACGCGCGTCTCGCTCGCCTCGTTCTTCGCCTCGTGTTCGATACTGTCGTCGAAGATGCAGACTTTGCCTTCCTGCCAGCGATGGGTCTCGCTGCCCACCCGCAGCCAGGCCGGCCCCGGCACCAGAACCGGCAGGTGGCAGACGAGCCGCGTATTGATCAGGCCGTGATGCGGCGGGATATGCGCGCCGGGCTTCAGCAGGGAGAAGAGGACGCTCGGCGCCTGATCTGGAAGGTGATCCAGCGGAATGTTCTCGAACGCCGCGGCGGTAACCGGACAGCGGGCGCAGTTCTCCTCGACCCGGTGCCCGTCTTTCCAGAGATAAAAGGCGCTCCAGTCGTCGTTCCCGACCAGCGCGTGGCTGTTCACATTCGGCTGGCTATCCACGCGTTCCAGATACGGCCGGAACGCCTGATGGTCGGCAAGGACGCCGTGGAGTTCCTGCTGGATATCTGCAGTCTTCGCCTCAAGGCCCGGCACCCAGTCAAAGCCGGCCGTGTCGTAGAACTGGATCTGCGGCAGGCCGGGGAAATAGTAACGGGTCGGCTGCTGGAGATAGATGGGCGACTTGCCGAGTAGAATGTCGACCGACTGGTCGAACCTTTTGGTGCGGCCTGCCGTCGGCATTTCGCTCTCGATAAAAGCCTCGTATCCGCTGGCATATTCGCCGAGGCGGGCCTGTGCCCTCTGAACACCGCTCCGGAACGCCTCGGGCACCTGTCGTCCGGCCAGTTGGATTGCCTGCAGGGCAGCGGTGTAGGCTCGGCTGGCATTCTGCGTCTGCCCCGCCGCGTGCTGGACATCGCCCAGCAGGAGCAGGGCGCCAACATCCCGCGGCGTTTCCTTCAGCACAGACTGCAGCAGGGAAGCCGCTTCGGCGAACTGTCCGGAACGGGCGTGCTCAAAAGCGGCTTGTTTGCGTGTCTCAAGGGGCAGGGCGGTTGTCATGCAGCAAAGCAAAGTCCGGTCCGGCGGCGGGGTCAAGCGCCGCAGCGACGCAGCCGCAACAGGATGTGGACGAATCTCTCATCCTCGGCTAAGCGGCGCCATGACCGACCAGAGACACGAACGCGCCCTTATTGTCGACTTTGGAAGCCAGGTGACCCAGCTGATCGCCCGGCGGCTCCGCGAGAGTGGCGTCTACTGCGAAATCCACCCCTTCAACAAAGTGGATCAGGCCTTCCTCGACGCCTACGCGCCGAAGGCCATCATTCTCTCCGGGGGGCCTTCGAGCGTCTATTGGGACGGGGCTCCGATGGCCGACCAATCCATTTACGAGCGGGGCGTACCCGTTCTCGGCATCTGCTATGGCCAGCAGGTGATGATGCACCAGCTGGGCGGCCGGATCGAAGGCGGTACCAGCCGGGAATTCGGACGGGCTTACATCGAAAAGATTGTCGACGACCCGTTCCTCGACGGCCTATTCCATGCTGGCGACCATGAGCAGGTCTGGATGAGCCATGGCGATCATGTCGCCGAAATGGCTTCCGGCTTCGGCGTCATCGCCAAGTCTCCCGGCGCTCCTTATGCGATTATCGCTGACCCGGAACGGCGCTTCTACGCGACCCAGTTCCACCCCGAAGTCGTCCATACGACTCATGGACGCCAGCTTCTGCGCAATTTCACGCATGGCGTAGCCGGCCTGAAGGGCGATTGGACGATGGCCGCCTACCGCGCCGAAGCGGTTGCCAAGATCCGCGAGCAGGTCGGCAAGGGCAGGGTGATCTGCGGCCTTTCCGGCGGCGTGGACTCGTCCGTTGCAGCCGTCCTGATCCACGAAGCCATCGGCGACCAGCTGACCTGCGTCTATGTCGATCACGGCCTCATGCGCGCCGGCGAAAGCGAGCAGGTCGTGAACCTGTTCCGCGAACACTACAATATCCCGCTCGTCCATGTGGACGCATCGGACCTGTTCCTCGGCCAGCTTGACGGCGTGACCGACCCAGAGCGCAAGCGGAAGATCATCGGCGGCCTGTTCATCGACGTCTTCGAGGCCGAGGCGAAGAAGATCGGCGGCGCGGAATTCCTGGCGCAGGGCACGCTCTATCCGGACGTGATCGAAAGCGTCTCCGCGCTTGGCGGCCCCAGCGTGACGATCAAGAGCCACCACAATGTGGGCGGCCTGCCGGAACGCATGAACATGAAGCTGGTCGAGCCGCTGCGCGAACTCTTCAAGGACGAAGTCCGCGCGCTTGGCCGCGAACTCGGCCTGACCGACGCCTTCGTTGACCGCCATCCGTTCCCGGGTCCGGGCCTCGCGATCCGTATCCCGGGTGCGATCACCCGTGAGAAAGCCGACACGCTGCGCAAGGCCGATGCGATCTATATCGACGAGATCCGCAAGGCGGGCCTCTACAACGAAATCTGGCAGGCGTTCAGTGTGCTGCTGCCGGTCAACACCGTTGGCGTAATGGGCGATGTGCGCACCTACGAAGCCGTTCTCGCGCTCCGCGCGGTGACTTCAACAGACGGTATGACGGCCGATTATTATCCTTTCGAGCATGAATTCCTCGGCCGCGTCGCGACCCGGATCATCAACGAAGTGAAGGGCGTGAGCCGCGTCGTGTACGACGTGACGTCTAAACCGCCCGGCACGATCGAGTGGGAATGATTCAGGCCCCTCCGGGAGCTTTCCGGAGCACGCCAGAATGCGATTTAATAATCTGATATTAAAAGAAAAAGCCTTCGCCGACTATCGAGAACTATCGTTGGGCAGGAAAGAAAAATACCGTCAAATCTGACGGTACAGGGAAACTTGATTCCGGCTGAATTCATGCATACCGTCAATCGTACAAGCACGGTTGACGGTAGTTTTTTCAGCTTAATAGACTGAATTTGCTGGGGAAATGAGGAGGAGGAGGCGCCGGACCGAGCTGACGGTAATCACGTGAAAGGAACCGCCATGCTCACCGATGTCGCCCTCAAAAATCTCAAGCCTAAAGCCAAGCCCTACAAGGTTTCGGATCGGGATGGGATGTACGCCCATGTGGCTCCGTCCGGCCGGATCACGTTTCGCTTGGACTATCGTCTTCACGGAAGGCGGGAGACCATCCAACTCGGTCGCTACGATGCCGCCGATCTCTCATTGGCGCGCGCCCGTGAAAAGTGTATCGACGCCCGCCGCATGGTGTCTGAGGGCCTGTCGCCGGCCCAGGAAAAGCAGCGGCAGAAGCGCCGTATTAAAGAAGCGAAGAGCTTCGGCGAGTTCGGCGAGAAGTGGCTGCAAAGGTCGCCTATGGCCGAGAGCACGCGGGCAATGCGCCGCGCTATTTTCGAGCGCGAGCTTCTGGCGGTCTGGAAGAAACGCCTGCTGACAGAAATTCTCCCCGACGATCTGCGGGCGCTCTGCGGAAAAATAGTGGATAGGGGCGCGCCGGCGACGGCCATCCACGTGCGGGACATGGTCAAGCAAATCTATAGCTTCGCCATTCTGCACGGTGAGAAGGTCAAGAATCCGGCGGATGAGGTCGGGCCAGCCTCGGTGGCGACATTCAAGCCACGTGACCGCTCGCTATCGGCGACGGAGATCCGCATTATGCTGAAGCAGCTTGAGCACGTCGCGACTCTACCGACGATCCGTTTGGGCCTGCGCCTTATTCTCTTGACGATGGTTCGCAAGAGCGAGCTGCAGGACGCGATTTGGGACGAAGTCGACTTTGAGAATGCGGTCTGGACGATTCCTAAGGAGCGTATGAAGCGATCTAAGGCGCACAACGTGTATCTCTCGCGCCAGTCACTCGACATCATGATCGCGCTGAAGACCTGCTCCGGAAACTCGCGATACCTATTGCCATCGCGCTATGACGCGGATGCGCCCATGTCGCGGGCCACGTTCAATCGTATCACCTACGCGGTTGTGGAGCGCGCCAAGAACGAAGGGCTTCCGCTGGAGCCGTTCACGGTGCACGATCTGCGCCGGACCGGTTCAACGCTGCTAAATGAACTGGGCTTCAACAGCGACTGGATCGAGAAGTGCCTCGCTCACGAAGACGGTCGGTCATCTCGCGGCGTCTATAATAAGGCTGAGTACGAGCACCAGCGGCGCCATATGCTGCAAGAGTGGGCTGACCTTGTTGATGCGTGGGTCGAGGGGCGCAAACGAGTTCCCGTCATTGCTCCGCCGTCCGTGGAAACGCCTCTGCTCGATCCGTCGGTTTGACGGGGCGCGCCTTTCGTTGCCGAACGTCAGGATGCGGAGCGCGTTTGAGGGGCTTGGACTTGCGTGATGCAAGCCAGGCCTCGACTTCAGCTAAATCCCAGACCACGCAGCGCGGGCTGAGCGCAAATCTGCGCGGAAATTCTCCGCGCTGCTCCATTTCATAAATCGTTGAATCCGCAAGCGGCACGATTTGCTTCAGTTCGTGACGCCTGATCGTTCGCGGCAGCGGATTTGGCGTTTGTTTCGCCATGTCGGCCTCCTGCTTCTTAGCGATCTTAGAATGCAGGAGATCACCTTCGATAAAACCCGAATGTCGGCGGGGTAGTGCAAAGACAGGTAGAAGGGCGTATCCTTTTGAATGTCAGCCTTAATTCTTAAATTCATACCGCTCCTGTGCAGGCTTTGATTAAGGCGTGGCGGCCATCAAAGCCGACAAAGTCGCATACTCGCCCAATGCGCCATATATACCTCGTCTCATCTGATCCAGGTTCGCATAGAAACCCGAGAGCTGCGTATCCAGCGCTTCTGCGGATTGAAGCTGGCGTGCGTCTTCGACTGAGATATGCAGCACCCGGGCGAACAGGTCTTCGGGAACGGAGACCGGTACACCGCCCAGATAGTCCCGCATAAGCGTTCTCTCCGCTTCGCTCAATCGATCCCATTCGGTCTGGAGCCCGGCGAACAGCTCGGCGGCGAGCGTCGCCTTGATCGGCATTCGCCGCGATTGCGGGCCCACAAGCTTTGAGACCTCGGCCTTGAAGCGCTCGAATTCATCAGCGTCGAGCGGATGATGGTCCGGCGCTCCTCCCTCATCGACGAATCTTGAAAGGTCAGCCAGCGCCTCAATGTCCGCCTGCGTCATTGTCCGCTCGGTCACAGGATGGGCCAACGCGATCGGGTCGGGCTCCTGGAGCAACCGCATCCAGGTCGGCCCGGTCGGCGGTTCGGCGAAGGCTGCGCGGGTTACATAGGACTGACGCCAAAGCCGGGCGTTGGGCGTATCCGGGCCGTCATCGAACGCCGCATGAGCGATACGCAGATGATTTGCAAGATCTTCAAGGCAGGGCGTTTCGCAGACCGTCGACCCAAAGAGCCTCAGATACTCATCGGTTACGCCTCGGGTTTCGTCTCGCGTCAAGGACCGGCTTAAATATGCGCGAAAAAACACCTCCAGATTACGGCCGACGCTTTCGGATGAGGACGGGCCTTCCGATTGCGCACATGCGCTCGTGGTCAGCATTGCGGACCCTATGAGCGTAAGGACGAAGCGACGAAGAATATTCATTCTGCCTTATGCCGATGCTTCCGTATCAGGACGGAGATAGGCGAATATGTGCGCGACGTAGTCGGCCTTCCCAAGCTCGATCCCCTGGCTGCGAAGGATCGCGTAAGCAGTCATGATGTGGAAATAGAACTGGGCCAGCGCCCAGTCTCGCACGTACTGCTCACCATCCAGATCGAAGGTGAGCCCCATTGGAAGCGCCAGCTCCAGGGGACGCCCAGCGCCCTCATCGAGCGAATCAGGAGGGACACCGTCCAGAAAACTGACCGCCTCATCAATACGTGATAGCGCCTGCGCAATCGTTCCGGGCTGCTCGCCGCCTTTCCGGCCTTCCTCCAGAAGCTCGTCAAGCGCAGGAGGAAAGGACTCATGCCGCAGACGATAAACGCCTTCATGCGCCTGGAGGCAGGCGAACCGAACTTGCGTCGATAGCGGAAACATGTCGGGCGCGAGCCGAACCGCCATCAGAGCGTCAGCGTCGTTCATCTGCTCCTGCGCTTTACAAAGCCAGGCGGAGAGAGCCTGAAGCATCTGTCGGTAGGTGGGCAGCAAAAGTTCGGTAATTGTCATGAGCATCCACTATATTCCGCAGGGGACAAATACGCTCAAAATACGTCGTTCGCGGTAAAATGAAACAGCCCGCCCCTAGCGCCACATGCACTATTCAAATGCAATTGCTGCGCCTTCCGACACGGCGCCTCATTCGTGTATTTCTCAGCGGTATAGATGCTGAGCTGCTGAACCCGTCGATAGATGCGTTGGCAGTAGATATGAGGACCAAAACCATGAGTGCAGGCGACAAGGCCGTGAAGTTTGAGAACGGAAAGCCGGCTTCTTTGCGGAGGCAAACAACGCGGCCGCCGACATCGACGCGCGAAGATTGGAACAGGCGTTATGACGCAAAGCAGTTCATCTGGTCTGTGGACCCCAACAAGACGCTTACTGCGGAAGTGCGAGATCTCGCGCCCGGCAAGGCGTTGGACCTGGGAGCAGGTGAAGGGCGAAACGCTGTCTGGCTGGCCGAGCAAGGCTGGACCGTCCACGCGGTCGACTTTTCGGAAGTGGCGATCGAAAAAGGCAAGCAACTGGTCGACGTTAGAAAGCCGTCCGGTCGCGTGACGTTTGAGGTCGCCGATCTACGTCAGTATGTGCCGGAGCCCGAAAAATATGACTTGGTGATCATGATGTTCTTCCACATCGCGGTGGACGACATGCCTTCCATTTTGCTGCGCGCCGCGCAGGCAGTGGCGTCAGGTGGAACCTTGGTGCTCATCGCCCATGATTCGGAAAATCTCGAACACGGGTTTGGCGGACCTCAGCGAGCCGATATGCTCTACACAGCCGATTTCGTGACGTCGATCATCAGTGACGAGCTTGCAATCGAAAAGGCGATGCGAGTCCAGCGTTCCGTGAAAAGGGATGGGACGGGCGACAAAATCGCCATCGACTGTCTCGTCCGCGCGAAGCGATTTTAGCTCTCGCAGATGAGAAACTCAGCTATGACTTGAGCGCTTGGCTGCAAACGGAGCGAATGCAGCCTCGCAGCCATCGATGCGCCGGATCGGCGTCCATGCGCGGATGCCAGAACATCGACACCTTGATCTCAGGGCTAGCGAAGGGAAGCGCAAAACTGTGCATGCCCTTGCGCAGGTTCTCCGTATGCCGCTCCGGAACTGTGGCGATCAAGTCGGAGCCGCGCGCCAGAGTGAGCGCGCTTGCAAAGCCGCCGACAACGATTGCGATCTCGCGTGTGAGATGAAGCGCGTCCAGCGCCGTGTCGATGGGTCCAGAGGCCGTACCCGGCGTTCCGACGTGCTGCGAGGCGTCGATATGTTGGCCTTTGACATAGCGTGCGGTGGTGATCCTGCCTTTGGTCAAAGGGTGGTTCTTTCGCACAACGCCGATGAACCCGTCCTTGAACAAAGCCTGTATGCGAAATTCAGGACTGGTCGTTTTTCGCGTTACGCCGGTTTCGAGGTCGACCAGCCCATCGCGAAGCGGGGCGTTGTCTCTGTCTGATTTCTGCACGAAGCGCAATTGTATGCCGGGCGCTTCCGTGTTGATCCGGGTGATGAGTTCGGGGCCGAAATTCTCAACAAATCCGTCGCTCGTTCTCACTGTGAACGTTTGGCTGATCTTTGTGAGGTCGATGTCCGCCTGGGGGCGGAGGACGGCGTCAACGTCCCGGACAAGCTCGCTGACTTTCTCGCGAAGTTCGATCGCTCTCGGCGTAGGCGTCAGCCCCCGCCCAGATCTGACCAACAAAGGATCACCGGTCGTCTCGCGCAGACGCGCCAAGGCCCGGCTCATGGCGGAAGGGCTTAAGCGCAAACGCTTTGCGGCTGCGGCGACACTGCCCTCTGCGAGCAGCACGTCGAGTGTGACGAGCAGATTGTAGTCCGGATGTGACATGAGAGAACCATAGCACGATTGGCTCAAACTGACATGGCGTTTTGTGCACGAATGTAATGCAACTGATGCGCCTTCCGCCCCACTCAAGTGAACCTTAGAATTACTCTCAAGATCAACTTGAGGGCCTATTCGATGATACCCGCTCGCTTTGCGCCAATCGCATTCGGCTTCGTGCTGTCATGCCTGATGTCTTTGCTCGTATCGGGCATTGCTACACTTCGGAATGCCGGTCTGACCGACAATTTTTCCGAATTGTGGCTCGGCGCTTGGTTGCCGTCCTGGCTTATCGCGTTTCCTGTCGTTCTAGTCGTCGCGCCGGTCGCCCGCCGGGTTGTCGGCAAGCTTGTGAAGTCCTGACGGTGACAACAATGACGCCGCCAGAACCACACGCCGCTGAAGCAAAGGCTTCTAAGCCATCCGCATCGTTGAGCGGAGCGCTGATCAGCCTGTCATTGTGCATGCTGCTTCCCTCTTTGAGCACCAGTATCGCCAATGTCGCCTTGCCAACATTTACCGATGCTTTTGGCGTCTCCTTCCAGGCCGTGCAGTGGGTCGTCCTTGCCTATCTGCTCGTCATCACAACGTTGATCGTCAGCGTTGGCCGTCTTGGCGACATAACGGGCCGCAAGCGCCTCCTCTTGATCGGGCTCGCGGTCTTCACAGGCGCTTCCGTCCTTTGCGGGCTGGCGCCTTCACTCTGGTTTCTGATCGCCGCGCGCGCGGCACAAGGTGCCGGCGCGGCAGTCCTGATGGCGCTCACAATGGCCTTTGTTGGGGAAGCGGTTCCCAAAGCGCAGACGGGAACCGCCATGGGACTTCTTGGAACCATGTCTGCGGTCGGAACAGCACTCGGGCCGTCGCTCGGCGGCGTTCTCATTGCTGGCTTTGGCTGGCCGACGATCTTCTTCATCAATCTGCCGCTCGGTTTGCTGGCCATGCTTTTTGCATGGCGCACTTTGCCCGGTGACAGCGAAGAGGGTCGAAAAGCGGGCGCCCACTTCGACAATCTTGGCACGCTTTTGTTGGCGTTGGCGCTCGGCGCCTATGCGCTCGCCATGACGATCGGGCGCGGTCAATTCGGGTCTCTCAATGTCGCGCTATTGATCTCGGCGCTGATTGGTATTGGCGCTTTCATTATCGCTGAAACCAAGGCCGCTTCGCCGCTCATCCGTATGGGGATGTTCCGAAACCCGGTCCTGAGTACGGGCTTCGTTATGAGCGCTTTGGTCACGACCGTGGTGATGGCGACGCTGGTCGTCGGACCGTTCTATCTGTCAGAGGCGCTTCACCTCGATGCCGCGCGTGTCGGGCTGGTCATGTCATCCGGGCCGATTGTTGCGGCTCTGACGGGCGTGCCGGCGGGCCGCCTCGTGGACCGGTTCGGCGCGGGCGTCATGACGATCATCGGGCTCATCGCGATGACGGTTGGCTCATCTGTCTTGCCAATGGTTCCGGTACGGTTTGGGCCGCCCGGCTACGTCGCGCCCCTTATCGTCATCACCGCCGGATACGCGCTGTTTCAGGCGGCCAACAATACGTCGGTCATGAAGGACGTCACCAAGGATCAGCGCGGTGTTATTTCTGCGATCCTCAACCTGTCGCGCAATCTCGGGCTTGTCACAGGCGCATCGGTGATGGGCGCCATCTTCGCCATCGCCTCCGGAACAAGCGACATCACGGCGGCAGATCCGGGTGCGGTCGCTTTCGGCATGCACGTCACCTTCTTCGCCGCCGCAGGCCTCATCCTTGTTGCGCTCGGCGTTGCTTTTGGCGGGCGGGCGCTGTCGCGCAGCGCCGCTCACACAAAACCGCAGGCGGGAGAATGATGATGGTTGTGAAACGCATCTGCGCTGTCGGATTGGGGATGGTCGGCATGGCCATGTGGTCCAGCGCGGCGTTTGCACAGGATGAAACATCCGAGCCCGCTCATCCCAAATGCGAAGGAAGATCAATGTCGGGCGCTACGACGCCGGCTCCGGCCGATCCCTATCCGCTCATGGCGGCCGGATGGGGACCGGAGGTCGGAAACGGTTTGCTTTATAGCCGTTGGGCCGAGGACTGGACGGGGATGCGCGCCGCCGGAAAGGCGCCACCGCTGAAAGCCATGCCGCTTGGCGGCGACGCATCCTTGACCTTGAGTTCCGAGATACGCTTGCGCGGGCTCGCTTTGGACAATGAACAGCTCCGGCGTGAGGATGACTACGAGCAGGGTCTGTTCCGTGGCATAGTTGGGGCTGATCTGCGCTACAATGCGCATCTGCGGGTCTATGCTGAAATCGGAACGGCTCAGGTGACGGGGCGCCGCAGCACCGCGTCTTCGAGATTCCAAAACGACGCCTCCATCCAACAATTGTTCGTCGAAGCTCGCACGACCGCCGGTTCGACCCTCTTGGGCGCCATGGTCGGACGCCAGGAATTCGCGGACGGCCCGCGCCAGTTGATCAGTCTCGGCGAAGGGCCCAACCTCCACCGCACGTGGAATGGCGTGCGTCTGTATGCGCATGACCGGCGAATTCGCGTCGGCGCTTTCGACCTGCGCGCCACGCGATTTGATCGTGGCGCCTTCGAAGAAGACATCGATCATGCCGAGCGCCTTCAGGGAATGAACGCCAGCCTGGTCATCTCGCCAGGTGAGGGGCCGAACACCTATCTGGAGCCGTTTTGGATTCATAGCGAAGACCCTGACTTTCGCGCCGGCGATACAACTGGTCTCGACGATCGCGATACTTATGGCGCGCGCCTTTGGGGGCGTAAGGGCGGATTCAGGTTCGACTGGACACTGGCGCGTCAGACCGGCGACTACGTGGATCGTGATATTGATGCTTGGGGCCTTTTCACTGTCCAGAGTCTGGAGGTCTCCGAGGAAGGCTGGAAACCACGTCTGACCATGCAAATCGACATCGCCTCCGGTGGTGGCGCATACGAAGACGGAACGCTTAAAGGGTTCAACCAGCTTTATTCGAGCACAAACTATCTCGGCCAGGGGCGGTTCCTCAGTCTTAGCAATCTATTGTTCGTCTCTCCGGGGCTATCCGCCTCGCCGACGCCTTCCACCAAACTCTCTATAGAATACGGCTTTGCTCGGCGGCTCGACGAGAACGACGCCGCCTATGCCGGTGGTATGCGCGCCTATTCTGGCACTCAGGACGTAGATGGGAGTGAAGTAGGCGGACTGCTGCGGATCTCAGGAGCTTGGTCCGCGAACGAGCATTTGACGGTCCTGGCCGGGTTCGAACAACTCGCCGCCGGTGATGTTCTGGATCGAGCGGGATTGCCGTCAGGAAGTTACGGCTATGTCAGCGCAGCCTTCCGCTACTGAGAGCGGCCCCCTGATGCGGATAGGTAATCAATCTGCTGCAGGGATCCTATTCTACTGCGTCGACTGGGCTTTTCTAATGACGGCGGTGAATGCATGGCCCCATCGCGTTGTCAGATAGAGATTCGCCACATTCGCTCCTTCGTCGCAGCTTCCGAGCACGGAAGTTTCCGCAAGGCAGCTATGGCGCTTGGAGTAAATGAATCCGCCATCAGTCGCCGTGTTCGTGACCTTGAGGATCAGGTGGGGGCATCGGTGTTCATTCGTCACAGCGGGGGCGTTCGGTTGACTTTGGCGGGCGAGCGATTTTTGGAGCATTCTTGCGAAGCGCTTAGACAGCTCTCCATAGGCGTCAGGACTGTCACGTCCATTGGGCGCGGAGAGGTAGGCAAGGTGTCAGTGGGCTTGTCTTCTCTAGCATCACGATTCCTGCTGGAGCTTCTGGCGGCCTATCGCGAGCGACATGAAGGTGTGTGCATCGATTTTTTTGAGGGGAACCAAAGCCAGCAAATAGCGGCGATCAGGCAACATCGGCTTGATATTGTTATTTCGCCGGCGATCTCAGAACTGTCTGACTGTGACACCCTTCATCTGTGGTCTGATCAGATATTTCTGGCGCTACCTGATGGCCATCCGCTTTCACAGAAGAAAGCGCTAGTTTGGAGTGACCTTGATGGCGAAACATTCATTGTCAGTGGGCTGCTATCAGGCCTCAATATGCGGGATTGTTTCGCGGAACGAATGCGGGAGGCGGGAAAAGAACCTGACCTCCAAGCGCATGATGTGGACATGCGAAATCTGCTTTCGCTGGTGGCTCTTGGGAATGGCGTGACTTTTGTGTGCGAAACCGAAGCGGAAATATGGTTTCCCGGGCTCGTCTATCGCCCGCTTGTTGGAGAAACACTTTCATTCAACGCAGTGTGGTCACCACAGAATGACAATCCGGCACTCCGTCGCCTACTTAGCTTGGCTCGAATGATGTCAAACGCCGCTGGCTCCTAAGGGTCAACGTTGCGCGGAGTGACGCGACGCCCACCGTCTTTGCGTGCCCTCGCAAATCCCCGATCCGTGGCCATGAATCGCGTCAACATAGGCGCGATAAGCTTTGCGGCTTCGTTCTTCTGTCCGGTCTCACGGGCCAGCACGTCAGCATAGGCAACAAGATCGCGATGCACATCGGCGGGAAGTTCAATACTCAATTTGACAGGTTTATCGTCTGGGATGGCGCCGAGTTTCAATTTGGTCATGGGTCAATTCCGATAGGGTTCGAGGATGAGGTCGCGCGTGACCATCACGCGCACTGGGAATCCGGGGCGAATGGTCAAGGTCGGCGGGGTGGAAATCTGACGGCGGACGATTTCGTCTCCGGCGCGCCCGATTGTGTCCTGGGTTCCCTCACGAATGGCGCGGGCTATGTCATCGTCATCGTCGGCGCCCAGTTCCACGCCGATATTCAGGACAGTGGCGAGGCCGGCCGCCATGAATAGCTGGCCCCAGTGGTTGTTCACGCCGTCTTCGAGGCCGGCATAGCCGGCCTGGTCGGCGCCGGGCTGGCGTTCGAGCACGATGGAACGTCCATTGGGTAGGATCAGGCGCGTCCAGGCCAACAGCACCCGACTCTGTCCAAAGGCAACGCGGCTATCGTATTCACCGATGAGGCGCGCGCCTTGCGGGATCAGCAGGAAGCGCCCGGTTGGGCTGTCATAGACATTGGATGTCACCTGGGCGGTGATCTGACCAGGAAGGTCCGAGCGCAGACCCGTGACCAACGCTGCCGGGATGACTGCGCCTGCCTGGACCACGTAAGGACTTGGCGGATCGATGAGCCGATCGGCGCTCGTCGTGCGACGATCAGCGGGCTCGTCGAGAAATGCTTGTCGCCTGTCGGTCGCGTCTGGAGAGGTGTCCGTAGCACTCGCGGGAAAGAATGATCCGGCACCGGATTGTAAAGGACCGACCGCCGACGAAGTTTGAGGCTGGTCATCGATGGTGGTCGTGGCTTCAGCGAAAAGTCGGCTGAGCCGGGCTGCCTCCAACTCCTGCAACCGGCGCTGTTCGTCAGGATCGACGGCAGGCGCAGTGACGATCGCCGGCACGGGCTGCCCCCGTTGTTGAGCTGACAGGATCGGCCGCCCGAGCTCACCGGGGAGCGGCGGCCCAAGTTGGGGTATGTTTGTGTAGTCGGTCGGAAGGCGCGACAGACCTTCGGCTGCCTGAATGCGCTCGGTCGAATAGAGCTCCGGTGGTCCATCAACGGGTTTGCGGTCTTGTAACGCGACGATCAGGATTGCGCCGAGCCCGAGGCCTCCGACCGCGCCAAGCACCGTCAGCGTGCGGCGCGAGAGACGCATGACCCTTGGCGGATCGGCGCGCAGCCGCAAAGAGGCGGCGATCTCTTTTTCCTCAGGGGGTTCTCTATCCTCGCTCATTTGCGTGGCCCCACGGCGCTAGGACGTGATGCGGTACGAGCGTTGCGGTTCACCCCATCGGTACGGACGATCCGCACACGTTTCTGCCTGTCGCCGAGACGCAGCTCAGCTGCGGCGAAAAGGCGATCGACGATCATGTAGTTGCGGGCGATACGGTAGTTGACGAGCTGGCCTTCACCTTCCGGACCGATGACGAAGAGCGGCGGCATCTCGCCCTGACCGATCCCACGCGGGAACTCGATGAAGACCTGCCGCCCATCGTCGAAGGCGCGAAGCGGCCGCCAGGGCGCGCGGTCGCCTTCGATCCGGTAGCGGAAACGGAGGGAATCGAGCGCCACGTCGCGTCCAATCGGCAAGGCTGCTTCCGCCTCGGCGTTGCGCCGCCTGAGTGCGATCAAGGCGTCTTCGGCATAGGTCCAGGAGACGGACGCCATGTAGGCGGACGGGTTCGCCCTGAGTTCGATATGATAAGTCCTCCGATCCGTATTGATGACGAGGTTGGTCTGAAGATCAGGCCGCGTCGGTTTGACCAGAATATGGATGCGCTGGCTATCGCCGGAACCGCTCTGCGTGTCGCCGATGATCCAGCGCGCCGTGTCGCCGGCCGCGATCGGTCCGGAGCCGACAAGGCTCTCTCCGGGCTGAATGGCGATATCGGTGATCTGCCCCGGCGATGCGTAGACCTGATAGAGTGCGCCCTCGCTGTAAGGATAGAGTTGTACGGCGTTGATGAAGCCGTCGCGCACCGGCTCCATGCGAGCGGCGGCGTTCGCTTCGCTCACCCGTTCGGCGGGATCGGCAGAGTCCGGCGCTCGGTCTCCCCCATTGATCGGCTTGAGTTGACCGGCCAGAGGTAGTGGGCTGGTGCGCTCGACGATCCGCACCGGACGCTCCGGTTCCGGGAGAAGCGTCGCTTCGATCGGCGGGGTGTCGTAAGCGATCTCCGGCGGTTTGAAGGTCGCGCATCCCGAGAGCGCGGTCGCGGCGAGGAGGGCCGTCATGGAGGCTTTGTTCAGGCGAAGTGTTTTTATCATTGGGCGGACTCCCGGGACCAGTTGATGGCGTTGACGAAGATGCCGAGCGGGTTTTTGCGCAGGCGCTCGGCGTCGCGCGGCTGCTGCAGAACGATGGTGAGAATGGCGGTCCAGCGTTCCGTCGCGGCGAGCTGCCCGTTGGCGTAGCGGCGCTCAATCCAGGCGATGCGGAAGCTGCTCTCGGAGGCGCGGATAACGCTGGAGACTTCGACCGAGATCTGCGTGTCGCCGACTTTCGCAAACGGGTCATTCACGCGCGCATAATCGTTGAGCGCCAGCGCGCCCTTGTCGGTCGTGAAGTCATAAGCGCGCAGCCAGTTCTGGCGCAGCACGATGGGATCAGCGGGGATCTGCCGTACATTCTCAATGAAGCGCGAGAGGTGGTAAGCGATCTGCGGATCGGTCGGTCGGAAGTCGGCGGTGGCGGGCGCCACCGCTTGCGCTGCGCCGAGCCTGTCCACTTCGACGACATAGGGTGTGATCGTCCCTTGTGTGGACTGCCAGACCAGCGCGGCGCTAAGCCCGCCTGAGAGCAGCAACGAGCCGAACGCCATCAGTCGCCAGTTCCTGGCTTGCACGCGGGCGGACCCGATGCGTTCGTCCCAGACCTGTGCGGCCTTCTGATACGGCGTGACGGGCTCGGGGGTGTTGGAATAACGAACGCTCGGGCGACGGAACATCATGATTTCTCCGAAAGGCTGACAGCGGTCCCGCCGCCGCCATGGTCGCCGGAGCGAACGGCATGAGCTGCGACGGCGGCGCCGTGGTGAAGGGATTGTTGGTGTTTCATGCGGCGCGCCCAGGCTGGTGGCCCGTCGTTCGTCGACGTGGCGGGCTCGGGGCTATTGCTGAACTTGCCGCCGGTCGCTTCGAAGGCGGCGCGCGCGCCGGAGCGGTAGCTTTCGCTCATGGAACGGCGAAGCGGGTTCGTCGCCGCGCCGACGCCGGCTTTTCCAACGCGGGCGAGGCCGGCGACGACACCGGAAGCGCCGCCGCCAGCAGCGGCGTTTCCCATGCTGTAGGCGGTTGAGGCGCCACCGGCGACTGCCGCAGCGCCGCGCGCTCCTGCGCCGGCCGCTCCCACGGCCATTCGAGCGCCGGCGACCCCGCCGACTGCAAGCCCGCCGGCGGCGAGGCCCGCGCCAACCGCAGCGCCTGCGCCGAGTTGCGGTCCGCCCGAGACGATGCCGTTGGCGATGCCCGGACCGAAGATGCCGAGCGCGAGCATCGAAAGCGCGGCCAGAACGATGGCCATGGCGTCTTCTATGGTCGGCTCACCCGTGAACCCGGCGGTGAACTCGCCAAAGATGGTCGAGCCGATGCCGACGATCACGGCGAGCACCAGCACCTTGACGCCGGACGAGATCACCAGCCCGAGCACCCGCTCGGCCATGAAGGCGGTTTTGTTGAAGAGGCCGAAGGGCACGAGGATGAAGCCGGCCAGCGTGGCGAGCTTGAATTCGATCAGCGTGACGAAGAGCTGGATCGCCAGAATGAAAAAGGACAGGAGGACGACCAGCCAGGCGAACAACAGAATGATGATCTGGAGGAAATTCTCGAAGAAAGAGACAAAGCCCATCAGATCGGAAATCGACGCGAGAATCGGACGGCCCGCATCAAGGCCGATCTCGGCGATACGGCCGGGCTGAAGCAGCTCGCCGGGGCTAAGGCTGCCTCCCGAAGCGATGAGACCGAGCCCGGCGAAGCTTTCGAAAACGATGCGGGCGAGCGCGTTCCAGTTGCCGATGATGTAGGCGAAGACGCCGACGAAGAGCGTTTTCTTGATGAGCCGGGCGAGGATGTCGTCGTCGGCGCCCCAGGCCCAGAAGAGCGCAGCGAGCGTCACGTCGATGACGATCAGGGTCGTTGCCAGGAAGGCGACGTCGCCGCCGAGCAGGCCGAAGCCGCTGTCGATGTAGGAGGTGAAGACCTGCAGGAACCGGTCAATGACGCCAACGCCGCCCATATCCTACTCCTTCTCGGGATCGTCGCCGGGAAGCCCGAGAAATCGGCGGCGTTGCTCTGCCCAGGCGGCGCGACACGTCGTGTCGGTTTCCAGCTCTTCCGGCGTCATCGTCCGGCAGCGAGAAAGTTCCGCCTGCAAAGGATCATCGCTTGCCGACGGTCTCGCCGGCGTTTTCGAAGTGACCGTGTTCGCCAGTTCAACCGCGGCGAAGAGCGCAGCCAGCCCGCCCAGGGCGATAGCAACGAGCCTGATGATTTGGTCGGGAGAGCTGCGCACGGAACTTACCGGAACATGCTGACGGCGGTTGGCGTGTAGCCGGTCCCGTAATCGAGGAAACGGCTGAGGTTCTCCCGCCCCTGCGCTTCAGCGGAGGCTCGCCGAGCCGCGTCCAGCGCGTCCGCGCGGTTCTGCGCGGCGATGGCGGCGGTGAGGTCCGTCATCTGTTGGCTTTGCAATGCGAGAAGTTGATTGCCGGCCTGCGCCGCCTGCAAGGCGCCGACCGCACCCTGGCTTTGCGAGACGAGAGTGCTCAGTTCCGTGCGCGTCGCTTCAATGTTGCCGACGACGCCGGCCTGGACCTTCAACGCGTCTTCATAGCCAGCAACCGAAATCCGCCAGCGCGCCTCGGCATTGGCGTTCATGGCGGCGAAATCGCCCGTTGCTGCGGCGTCTCCATATTGTTCTGAGAAGACGCGTTCGATTTCGGAGACGACGTATCTAACGCGCTGCGCTTCGCCCAGCAGATCTTCCGTCTGCTGCATGATCGACTGCAGACGCGCCAGAGATGAGTGCGGCAGGTTTGTGAGGTTGCGTCCTTGGTTGATCAACATCTGCGCCTCGTTCTGAAGCTGCGTGATCTGATTGTTGATCATTTCGAGGGTGCGCGCGGCGGTGAGAATATTCTGCGCGAGGTTGGTCGGATCGATGACGACGTCGCCGACGCCGAATAGCGCATAGGCTGGTTGCATCGGCGCGAAGGCGATTGCGCCAGTTATCATGAGGGCGGCGAGTTTCTTACGCATGAGTGATCTCCGTGGTTTGAAGGGATGGGATCGGATCAGGTGCTTGGCCGAGCAGTTCGACGGCCCAATCGAGACCGCGACGGGCGAGCCAGGCTGCGGCGAAGCCGTCTCGTCCGTGTTCGGCGAGAATGTCGGTGATGGCGGCGTGATCGGTCTTCGACGATGCGGCCGTGAAGGCGAGTGCGACCTCGCCGAGACCGAGCGAGAAAAGGCGATTGCCGCGCCGCGACTGGCAGTAATAGTCCCGCTTCGGCATGGCCCGTGCGACGATCTCGATCTGGCGTTCATTGAGGCCGAAGCGGCGGTAGATGTCGGCGATCTGCGGTTCGAATGCGCGTTCGTTTGGCAGGAAGATGCGCGTGGGACAGCTCTCGATGATTGCCGGCGCGATTGCGGAATTGTCGATATCGGCAAGCGATTGCGTGGCGAAGAGAACGGACGCGTTCTTCTTCCTCAGCGTCTTCAGCCATTCCCGAAGTTGATCGCCAAATGTCCCGTCATCGAGCGCGAGCCAGCCTTCATCGACGATGATGAGGCTGGGGCGTCCGTCGAGGCGATCCTCGATCCGATGGAAGAGATAGGCGAGCACGGCGGGCGCTGCGGCCGATCCGATCAGTCCTTCTGTCTCGAAGGCCTGGAAGTCGGCTGTTCCGAGTTCTTCTGTTTCGGCGTCGAGCAAACGCCCGAAGGGGCCGCCAAGACAGAACGGCGTGAGCGCCTGTTTGAGTTCGGTCGACTGCAACAGGACGGATAGCCCCGTGAGCGTTCGTTCTCCGACGGGCGCCGAGGCGAGCGACGTAAGCGCGGACCAGAGACGATCCCGTGCAACCGGATCGATGGTGACGCCTTCGCGCGCGATCAGGCCGGACAACCAGTCCTGCGCCCAAGCGCGTTCGCCGATATCGTCGATGTTGCGCAGCGGCTGAAGCTGGACGGCGGCTTCGTCATCCGAGAGCGCGCCGGCGAGATCCTGCCAGTCTCCGCCACAGGCGACGGTCGCGCAGCGGATCGAGCCGCCGAAGTCGAAGGCGAAGACTTGGCTACGCCCGTAGCGGCGAAATTGCAGCGCCATTAACGCCAGCAACACGGATTTGCCCGAGCCGGTCGGACCGACGACCAGTGTGTGCCCGACGTCGCCGACATGAAGCGAAAAGCGGAACGGGGTTGAGCCTTCCGTCTCCGCGTAAAAGAGCGGCGGACCGTCCAGATGATCGTTTCGCGGCGGTCCTGCCCAGACCGCCGAGATCGGGATCATGTGGACGAGATTGAGCGTGGAAACCGGCGGTTGACGGACATTGGCGTAGAGATGGCCGGGCAACGAGCCAAGCCACGCCTCGATGGCGTTCAAAGTCTCGGGCATGCAGGTGAAGTCACGACCCTGAATGACTTTTTCCGCCGCCTTTAGCTTGGCGTCCGCGACGGCTTCGTCCTCATCCCAAACGGTCAGAGTGGCCGTGATGTAGGCTGCGCCGGCCGTATCGGCGCCAAGTTCCTGCAAGGCCTCATCGGCGTCGGCGGCCTTGTTCGCCGCGTCGCTATCGAGGAGCGTCGAAGCCTCGTTGGTCATTACCTCTTTCAGGATCGCGGCGACGGATTTGCGCTTGGCGAACCATTGCCGGCGGATCCGGGTGAGCAGCTTGGTCGCGTCGGTCTTGTCGAGACAGATGGCGCGCGTGACCCAGCGATATTCGAAGGGCTGGCTGTTGAGCTCATCCAGCAGTCCCGGCCATGTGGCCGTGGGAAATCCGATGATTGAGAGGCTGCGCAGATGTTCTCTGCCCAGCCTCGGCGCCAGTCCGCCGACAAGAGCGCTGTCGGCCAAGAGCGCGTCGAGGTGCATCGGCGTTTCCGGAACCCGCACACGCTGTCGGCGCGTCGAGATCGTGGAATGCAGATAGGTCAGCGTTTCCTCGTCGGAGAGCCAAGCGGCTTCTGGCATGAAGCCGTCGAGGAGATCGAGCAGACAATCCGTCCGCGCGGTGAAGCTTGCAATGTGTTCTTGCGGGTTCAGGCCCTTGTCGGGAGCGTCCTCGTAGAGCCACCGTCCGGCGCGGCTGGCGTCGTCCGCCGGTGGCATCCAGACGAAGGTCAGGAGGTAGCCGCTTTCGAAATGGCTTGATGCCTCCTCGAACTGAGCCTGTCGCTCCGCATCGACGAGCGCGGAAACGGGATCGGGAAAATGCGAGAGCGGATAGTCGCGTGCGGGCAAGCGTTGCGCTTCGACGAATACCGCCCAACCCGACCCGAGCCGTCGCAGGGCGCTGTTGAGACGGCCGGACACGGCGACGAGCTCGGACGGCGTCGCGGAGTCGAGGTCAGGTCCCCGAAACTGTGCCGTGCGTTGCAGGCTGCCGTCCTTGTTGAGGATGACACTCTCCGCGACGAGCGCCGCCCACGGAAGAAAATCTGCCAATAGCGAGGCGGTCGAACGATATTCGGCGAGGCGCATCATCGCTCAGACTCCGAACCAGGTTGGGAAACGAAGATGCCGGCGCGCAACATCGACGATCTGGGCGTCACGTTTTGCGGCCCAGACAGCGAGGAGATGGCCGACAAGCCAGAGCGCGATCCCGACTGCCCAGAGTCTGAGGCCAAGTCCGACGGCCGCTGCGAGCGTGCCGTTGGCGATGGCGACCGTGCGGGGCGCACCGCCGAGCAGGATCGGCTCGATCAGGGCGCGGTGGACGGGCGCGTAAAAGCCCGAAATGTCGGCCAGTTCCCGCATCAGATCAGTGCTCCACCGCCGAACGAGAAGAAGGACAGGAAGAAGCTCGACGCCGCGAAGGCGATGGAGAGGCCGAAGACGATCTGCACGAGGCGGCGAAAACCGCCAGAGGTGTCGCCGAAGGCGAGCGTCAGTCCTGTGATGATGATGATGATCACCGCGACGATCTTGGCGACCGGCCCTTCAATGGATTCCAGGATTGACTGGAGTGGCGCCTCCCAGGGCATGCCTGAGCCCGCAGCATGGGCGGGCGCGACGAGCAGAAGGCTGAACGCAAGCGCCGTCGCGTAAAGCGGCCAGCGCGGATAGAGGATGGTGGTTTTGGTCATGGATGGTCTCCTGTCTGGTGGTGAAGAAGCGGCTGGATCCGGTAGTCCCCGGTCGCATCGAGGCCTTCGACGCGGGCGAGCTCCGAAAGCCGGCGCGCCGATCCGCGTCCCGACAGGACGGCGATCAGGTCGATCGTCTCGGCGATCATCGCGCGAGGCACGGTGACGACGGCTTCCTGGATGAGCTGTTCGAGGCGGCGCAACGCGCCGACGGCCGAGCCGGCATGGATGGTGCCGATGCCGCCGGGATGGCCAGTGCCCCAGGCTTTGAGGAGATCGAGCGCCTCAGCGCCGCGCACCTCTCCGATGGGGATGCGGTCAGGGCGTAGGCGGAGCGAAGAACGAACGAGATCGGAGAGCGACGCAACGCCATCCTTGGTCCGCAGCGCGACAAGGTTCGGCGTCAGGCATTGGAGCTCGCGTGTGTCCTCGATCAGAACGACGCGGTCGGAAGATTTGGCGACTTCCGCTAGCAGCGCGTTGGTAAGCGTGGTTTTGCCGGTCGAGGTGCCGCCGGCGACAAGGATGTTGGCGCGGGATGTGATCGCGTCGCACAATGCCGCCGCCGCATCGTCCGGCATGATCCCGGCACGGACATAGTCTTCGAGCGTGAAGACGGCGACGGCCGGCTTGCGGATCGCGAAGACAGGCGCGGCGACGACAGGCGGCAACAGTCCCTCGAACCGCTCCCCCGTTCCCGGCAGCTCTGCCGACACGCGCGGAGATCCCGCATGGACCTCGGCGCCGACATGATGCGCGACCAAACGGACAATGCGCTCACCGTCAGCGGCGGAAAGCTCTTCGCCGGTGTCGGCGAGGCCGTCGCTCAGCCGGTCCACCCACAGGCGCCCGTCGGGATTGAGCATGACCTCGACAACCGTAGGGTCTTCGAGCCATGCGGCGACGCCCGTCCCCAACGCGGTCCTGAGCATGCGTGCGCCACGGGCGAGCGCTTCGGATTTGATTGTGTGGACGGTCATTGGCGGCCCCGCGTTTGATTACGGGGACGATCAAGAAGACCGTTAAAGGCTCATCGGCAACAGTCTTGAAGGCGTAGTAGTGCGAGGGCGTGTGAAGGCAGGAAAGCGCGTAGGTCGTAGGAATGAAGGATGCTGGCGAATGCAGATGCATTGGGGGAACGGGGCCAAGGAGGCGAATGGGACATTGCCTACCGAAGGCCTTCCTGCGAAATTTGGCGCCAGACCAAACACAGTCGCTGATCGGACTTGCTAGTGAGCGCATTTCATCCCAGGAGAGCAACTTTGGCCGACGTCGAGCGCGTTCGATCGTTGAGCCGTCTAGCGTATGCCAAGTGGGTAGACCTCATCGGCCGCGAGCCGTTGCCAATGACGGCAGATTACAGCGTGGCCGTAAAAGATCATCTTATCGATTTATGGGAAGAAAATAGTCGATTGATCGCGCTGATCGAGATGATCGACGCACCCGATCATCTTCTCATAGAGAACATCGCCGTAAACCCAGATCGGCAAGGGCGGGGCTGTGGGGGCATCCTGCTTAAGCACGCTGAACATGTCGCATACTCTCTTGGTCACAACGAACTGAGGCTTTTCACAAATGCTGTCTTTGTCTCAAACATCGAGTTCTATTTGAAACGGGGCTATGAAGAGACCATGCGCGAGGAGATGGGACCGGGCCGGATCGCGGTCCACATGAGCAAGCGATTGTCGTCTCGCGCTTGAGCCTTGCCTACTTGTTCTTTCCGTCGCCACCAACACGGTCGTTTTGGTACGTCTTGGCGGCGACAGAAGCTGAAATTCGCTCATGCAGCGTACTGCAAAATGGGCTCGAAGCCTTCACTGCTCTGATCGCACGGCCGCTATGTCCTCCGATACTTCTTTCGTCAGTGTGCTCCCCTTCGCCAGCCGCCTTCCGAGCGTCTCCACAAAGCCTTCATAACGCTCCCGACCCTTGGCCTGCGCCGCCTCACGCATCGTATCTGGCAACGGCGGCGTCGTAGTGAGCCAGAACCGGACGAACAGCGCGACCGCCTCATTGCCAATGGTCACGTCCCGCTCAAGCCGTTCGACGGCGCGGGTCAGACGGTCGAGGCGCCGCGTGATCGCAGCCTCGCGCTGATCGGCGGCGTCAGGTGAGAGATAGGAGGCCAGCGCCGCTTCCACGATCTGAGACTTCGACACATTGCGCCGCGCCGCCAAAGCGTCCAGCTCCGGCGACAGCGACGGATCGAAATACACATTCAGCCGGTCTTTCTTCATGGCGGACCTCAGAGATCAATGCCGTCATCGGGATCAAGCGAGGCCTGCCGGGCTATGCTCCGAAAGCGGCCCTGCATCTGACGGGCGCGCTGCGCATCATCATCGGGCTCGTCGTCTAGGCTCGCGAACTCCTCTCGCGCCGACTGCGCCAGTTCCGGCGCGATGTCTTCATGCTCGGGCAGTTCAGGCTCGCGGCGGATACCCCCATCGGCGTCTTCGCCCGCATCGCCAGACCTCTTCTTCCGGGGCTTGGGAGCAACGATGGGCGCTCGGCCGCTCCAATCATCCCTCTGCACCTCGTTTGGTGCGGCTACTTCAGCGATAAGGTTCGGCGGCGACAGGATGCGTGTCTTGAGCTGCGGGTCGGCATAGTAGCGCGCCTTCTTCCCCCTGATCGGCGGCGCGCCGGAGACGAGCACGATTTCATCATTCGGCGGCAATTGCATGACCTCGCCGGGCGTCATCAAGGGTCGCGCGGTCTCCTGCCGGGAGACCATGAGATGGCCGAGCCAGGGCGACAATCTGTGTCCGGCATAGTTCTTCATCGCCCGCATCTCGGTCGCCGTGCCGAGGGCGTCGGACACGCGTTTGGCGGTGCGCTCATCATTCGTCGCGAAACTCACCCGAACATGGCAATTGTCGAGGATGGCGTTGTTCTGGCCGTAGGCTTTCTCGATCTGATTGAGGGACTGCGCGATGAGGAAGGCTTTCAGACCATAGCCTGCCATGAAGGCGAGTTGGCTTTCAAAGAAATCGAGACGCCCGAGCGCAGGAAACTCGTCGAGCATGAGCAACAGACGGTGGCGCTTACGACTGGTGTTTAGTTCTTCTGTCAGCCTGCGTCCGATCTGGTTCAGCACAAGCCGGACCAACGGCTTGGTGCGACTGATGTCGGAGGGCGGCACGACGAGATAGAGGGTGGTCGGCCGCGCGCCGGAGACGAGATCCTTGATCCGCCAGCCGCAACGGCTGGTGACCCTGGCGACGACGGGATCGCGATAGAGGCCGAGAAAACTCATCGCCGTGGACAGGACGCCAGAGCGTTCGTTCTCCGACTTGTTGAGGAGTTCTCGCGCCGCCTGCGCCACGACAGGGTGCGGCCGGTCGCCAAGGTGTTGGGTGCGCATCATCGCCGCGAGCGTCGCCTCGATCGGCCGGCCGGGATCGGAGAGGAAGGCGGCGACGCCGGCGAGCGTCTTGTCAGCTTCGGCATAGAGGACATGGAGGATCGCGCCGACGAGCAGCGAATGGCTGGTTTTCTCCCAATGGTTCCGGCGTTCGAGCAGGCCTTCGGGATCCACCAGGATGTCAGCGACGTTCTGGACGTCTCGCACTTCGCTGTCGCCGCGCCGGACTTCGAGCAGCGGATTGTAAGCCGCGCTCTTCGGATTGGTCGGATCGAACAGGATGGTGCGGGTGAACCGCGCCCGCCACCCGGCCGTGAGCTGCCAGTTCTCGCCCTTGATGTCATGGACGATGGCCGAGCCCGGCCAGGTCAGGAGACTCGGCACGACGAGGCCGACGCCCTTGCCACTGCGGGTCGGCGCGAAGCAGAGCACATGCTCCGGGCCATCATGTCGGAGGTAGTGGTTTTCGAAGCGGCCAAGCACGACACCGTCCGAAGCGAGCAGTCCGGAGGATTCAACGTCTCTTCGCTCCGCCCATCGGGCCGAGCCATAGGTCGTTACGTCGCGCGCCTCGCGAGCCCGGAGGACGGAGAGGAAAATCGCGACACCGATCGCGGCGATCCCGCCGCTGCCCGCGATGATCGCGCCTTCGACGAACACGCGTGGTGCATAAGCATCGTAGAAATACCACCAGACGAAGAAGCTCCAGGGCGGATAGACCGGCCATCCGAGAATGTCCGTCGCCGGCGCGCCGAGTTGAGGCTGGAAGCCGAGCCGCCAAGCGGTCCACTGTGTTGCGGCCCAGATGAAACCGACCACAACGAGCGAGACGATGATGATCTGGCCCCAGAGGATCTTGGTGGCCTGTGTTGGCTGTGTCTTGATAGGCATGTCTTTTCCTTCCCGGGCAATGCTCAGATGCCAAGCCCGCGCTTGCGGCCAAGGCTCCAGTCGATCCCGCCGCCGGGCGTCATCGTTCCCATCACGGTCTGGCCGAGATGGCGTTCGAGCTGGGGTTTCCATGGGACGAGTTCGAAGCCGAGGCCGTTATCGACCATGGCGAAACGGCCTGAGGCGAGATCGAGACGCTGGCGATAGATTCCCGAGATGCGATCGCCTTCTGCAGAATTTCTGCGAGGCAAGCCGGACTGGGCTTCGATAGTGGCGGCCGCTGCGTCGAGCTCCCGTTCGCGCAATGTCTTCAGGAGGTCCCGGGCGAAGGTGACGCGTCGTCCGTTTCTGGTCGCAAGCCCTTCGGCGACGAGATGATCGGCGCGTCGGTCGAGCGCTTCGCGAACATCGGCGCCGAAGCCGCTCATGCTGAGCGGCGCTTGGGTCTTGGCGAGTTGCAGTCGGTCGAGCCAAGTCGCGCCGTTCGCACCGATCTGGGTTTCGAGGTCGAGGTCGGAACGCCCGACGAGAGCCATGCGCTGACGACCGCCATCGTCCGAGCGCAAGGCCCGTGTCTCGACGATCCCGCCTTCGGGCGTGTCACCCGTGGCGTCGAGATCGCTGAAGCGCAGATGATGGACCCGGCCGTCCACGGCGTCGATCACGGCATAGGCCTCGCCGCTCAACTCGTCATGCAGTCCGCGCTCGACAAGCCGTCCCAGGACTGGGGCGGCCGGTGTGTCCTCGATCGCAAAGTCCGTTTGTGTGCGTCCTGGTCCGCCGGACATGGCGCGGTGCATGGTCTTGATGATGTCGCCACGCTCGGCGAGATCGCGCAGCGTTTCCTGTGCGTCCGGTTTCAGGGACCAGACCGCGGGGGCGAGCCTGTCGGCGAGGCCGAGCCGCTCCAGCGTCTGGGCGCGACCGATAAGAAGTTTGCGTAGTTCCGGATCGCGCGGTTCGGGAGAGCCGGGACGCAAATCAGCAACCCCGGCGCCGTCATCGGCAAGCCCCTGGAGCGCGCGGTCAAGACCCGTCCAGCGTTCGGCTGTCACCTCAGCTTGAAGTCCGGATGCGATCTCCTGCTCGGTGCGCGGCCCGAGCTCCAGTTCGACCAATTGCTCGGCGCGGCTGCGGAACCCCCGGCTGATATAGTCGCGGGCGATGACGAGGTCCTTGCCGTCATCGGCTCGGCCCCGCACGAGAACATGGATGTGCGGATTGTCGGTGTTCCAATGATCGACGCCGATCCAGTCAAGCTTCGTGCCGAGATCGCGCTCGGCCTGGCTCAACAGGTCGCGTGTGTAGGCGCGCAGGTCTTCGAGGCGGTCGGCGTCTTCGGGCGAAACGATGAAGCGGAAATGATGTCGGTCTTCTTCGCAGCGTTCGGCGAAGGCGCGATCATCGACGCTGTCCGCTTCGGCGTTGAACATGCCCGCATCACACCCGTCGCGGGTCACACCCTCACGCTTGAGATAGGCAATGTGTTTGGCGAGCGGGGCGGAACGGAAACGTGCGCCACGATGACGGACGACGCGCGCCTTGACGACGACGCGCCGCTGGGTGCGTGACAGGCCGCGCGCTGCGCCGGCGAAGCGGCCCCGGCCGAATTGCGATCCGCGCCCGCGTCCTTTCGAACCGTTCAGCTTGTATCCGGTGTGTCCGGCCTTGCGGGCGGCGCCCATGACCTGGCCGACAAAGCTTTGCGCCTTCCGGGCGCTTGTCCCTTTGTTGCGGATGCGGCCGGGCCGGATGCGCATGTCATTATCGCGGTCGCTCATGACAAAGCGCCCGCTTGAAAGCGCACGGCGCGGTGAAACCCGCATAAAAACAGTGGGTTGAGCCGTGGGGCGGCACTGTACCCATGGCCGCGGCGGGCGAAATACCCAACAACAACAACGACATAGCGCGCCTCCGTGCCACGCCTTTTATCTCGCCCTCCCGTTGTTGTTGCGCCGTCCGCCCCCGTCCTTCCTCCCGGAAACACGCCATCGCGCGACGGACAGCGCGAGAGTGCTATCAGCGGGGGCATCGCTGATCCCCGGTTCCATGTGATGGGAATAGGCTGTCCGAAGCGCCGGATGTGTGCAGAGGATAAACGTCGGCACTGCTGCCTGGGAGCGTTTCGTCAACAGCCGTCTGCCGATCATTATGCGCGGCGAAGAGCGGCGCCGCGCGCCAGTCCACGGTCAGAAGCGCGCTTTGTTCATGCCGTTCTGTTGCAACCGATGCGCCGATGAGCGGCGCCAGCGCCGCAACATAATCGCGGGTTTCTCGTGGCAACGGCCGGCCTGTAACTAGATGTTCGGCATAGCGTGTCGGTCCCGCATTGTAGGCGGCGAGGAAGCCCGGCGATCCGAAGCGGTCATGCAGTTCACGCAGATAAGCGGCGCCCGCGAGAATGTTGTCGTGAGGATCGAACGGATCGCGCCCCAGACCGTAACGCGCGCGCAGCTCATCCCATGTGCGGGGCATGATCTGCATCAATCCCATCGCGCCTTTCTCAGGACTCACGGCGCGCGCTTCGCCGGCGCTTTCCTCGCGCATAACGGCGAGGATCCAATGCGCGGGGATGTCGAAGCGCTGCGCAGCTTCGGCGACATAGGCAGCATAGAGACTGCCGCCTTGTTCAGTCCTGGAGGACGCGGTTTCTGCTGATACGGCGTGAGAGACAACCACGCCGGAGAGCAAACCGCAGAGGAGGAGCTTCACCATCATCGCGTAGCGGCGAGACGGTCTAGCCGCGCTCATCGCGCTTCTCGGGCCGCTTTGTGGGGCGGTTCCAATAGAGCGCCCAATGTCCGTCTTCGGCGTCCGTCTTGAAGAGATTAGCGCGGATCGGAAAAGCGAAAGTCGGGTCGTCGATCTGCAAAGAGATGTATTCACCGGCCTTCTCGCCGGTGCGCTTCCAGCCGGCGCCGATTTCCGGCCCGTCATCATCGCCGTGATGGACGCGATAATCGGGTGCGTTCTCGCTGTCCGACGGTGTTGCCGGAACGAGGGTGACTTCGCGGTAGAGAATGAGCGTGTGAAGCCGACCAGTGAAGCCGGTTTCTGTGCGCGTGAATTGACCGATCTGAGCCATGGAAAGTTCCTTTCATTTGCGGTCGGGAAAATTTGGCGGGACATCGGCGCGCCAGACATAGTGGCCGTCGCCGTCTTCATCGGTGAGGATCGGAACAGCGCGTCCGATCACGGCGTCGGCCGGGAGAGCGCCGAAATAGCGACCGTCGAGACTGTCGGGATGGCTTGGATTCAGGAGGAAGAGTTCCGTCTCGGCGACGATATGGCAGCCCTGCCAAACGGGCAGGTCGCGTCCGAAGCGGTCGCTCGGCTGGGCCTGCGCCAGGGTGATGTCGTCGACCGTGACGACGGCGCCGTCACGACAAACGCGCTGGCCGGGAAGCGCAGCGATGTGCTTGAGAAGAGGCACGCCTTCAGGCAGATAGCCGCGCTCATCGAGATAGCTAGCCAGCGGTTTGGGCGGATCGACAACGACGAGATCGCCGACGGAAAGATCGTCGTCCGAAACGACGGTGTATAGCCCGATGGGCGCGCTTGCGGAGGCATTCCAGATCAGCTTCGGACTGACATGGACGAAGGCCAGTCCGCCCATCGCGAGCACCGAGAAATAGGTCGTCATGACGTAGCCGAACCGGGTCATGACGCGCTCCCCGCCGACGCGGCGCGCAATGTCAGTGGATCGGGCGGACAGGCTTGGCGTAGGAGCCAGGCGCGATGTTGAGCGGCTGTGTAGCCGCGTGGCTCGAAGCCTGCAGACAGCCTGTTGTGAACGTGGCGCCAATAGTCCGGCGCGGCGTCAGTCGGGTCGATGTCGAGCGCTTCGATCGCATCGGCGAACTGAAGAACCCGTTCGACCTTGGGCCAGCCGGACTGGCGCAGCAGGCTATCGCCGCCGGGTGTCACCTGCGGCACGGTCGCATAGGACTCACCCGGTCGGGGCGCACGCAGGATGTCGATCCGGCTTTCCGCAGTTCCGAAGTCGTTCGCCTGCCAGCGGACGAAGGCGAAGACGGCGCCGGGATCGAAAGCGACGGTGCTGCGGCTGCGGCTCTGGATCGTTGTATGCACGATCCGGCCGAAGCGAATCCAGTGCTCGATCTGCTTCTCGATCCAGACGATCTCGACAGTGGCGCCGCCGTTCATGTGCGGGCCTTCCGTGCATAGGCGGGCGAGATCGCTGCATGTCGCTTGGCGGGCAACACCTCGTCGCCCGTGTCGTCCGAGGTCGAATTCTTCTCTCCGCGGCTGACCCAGGTCTGCAAATCCTCGATCGCGTAGACGACACGCCCGCCGATCTTCGAGTAGCGCGGTCCCGTGCCATAGGTCCGGTGTTTTTCGAGCGTCCGCCCCGAGAGGCCGAGAAAACGGGCCGCTTCGGGCGTTCTCAAATAGCGTGGGGGAAGTCCGGCATTGGGATCGGGCATGGGTCGCGTCTCCGGTTAGGCCATCCCGCTGCGGGAAGCGCGGGACTGTCGGAGACGAGAAAAGCGTAAGAGGCACACCGGGAGGGATGACGATCAGCGGATGGCGAAAACGTCACCCCCGAATGATCCGGGATGTCGGTGCTTAGACGGGCTCGATCAGAACGGAATTTCGTCGTCCAGATCCGCGGCTGGTGTCTGACGGGAAGCTTCGATGCGCTCGATAAACGCCAGCGATGCGAGGACGCTGTCGATGATGAATTGCGCTTCCGAGACGTCGAGGAGCTGATTGTCATGGGCGAAAGAGCGCTTGTTGCGCGCCTGGTTCAGACCGTCGAACAGTTTGTGCTGGACGCGTAGCGTTGGCAGCGCGAACTCACTGACGGCGCCTTCATCACGCAACGCCTTGCCGTATGCGCCGAATATGGCGTCGAGCGGGGTCTTTGCATCGACGGCCTGATTGCGTGATGCGAGCAGATCGCGGAAGCGTTTGACGCAATAGGTATGCACACGGTCCAACGCGACATCCGGTTTCTCCGCGACGAGATCGGCGGCGATGGACGCACGCAGTTTGGGAAGCGTGGTGTCGCGCGAGAAGTCTTTGAACGCGTCGTCGAGGTTCAGCGCAGACGCGTTTTCCAACTCGTTGGTGAACTGTTCAAGCCATGCTTTCAGGCGTTCTTCCTTGGCAGGATCGGTCTCGACATATCCGTCGAGACCGCAGCGATACGCCCACAAGACGCGGAGAACTTGGGCGACGAGGCGCGGTTCGGCGACCTCGACGAAGCCTCGCAGCGTCTTGCCTTTGCTGGTGCCTTCGACCTGGAAGCGCTGTTGGAAAATCTGGATATCGAAATTCTCCTCAAACCACTCGGCCATGGTTCGATCGGAGAAGTCGAGGACATAGCCGCCGCCACTGTGAAAGATCTGGTCGAACACGGCTCTTTGCTGCGAAGGCAATCGACGCGTGCGTCCCATAATCTTGGGAAGGTTGGAGGTTAGTGTCTGCGATGGCTGCGTCATTCGACGAACATAACGGAAACTGCTCAAATGGCACAGTTGCGTTGGTCCGGGTGTGAATTCAACGGTTCCTGCCCCGAAGAAGTTGCTTGTATCCGTGATCGATCATCATGCGGCCGTAGGCGGCAAGTCTTGCGATTTGCGCTTTGAGTGAACTTGTTTTCCACGGTTCGGCGGCGACGCGGTCGGCGCCGTAGAAGGCCGTAGCGACGGCGCGATAGGTTGCTCCGCTTTGTCGACCATCTACGGTGCGCAGAGCGCGTTTCAAGCGTTCTCGCCGTTGTGGCGTCAGTGGTGGATCAGCGTGTCGGCTGATGAGTTGATGATAAAGTCTGTCAGCGGCGCCAAGCCGCACGGGCCAGTCGCCATCAAGCGGCAGCAGGATGCCGATTGGCTGATCTCTGATCGTATCGCCGACAAGAATGTCGCCAATATGCAGCCGAACCCATGACAATCCATCGGCGCCGGTTCTGCTGTCCGTGACGGCCTCGGGGAGAATGGCGCTGCCCAATCCGAGGTTGGGAAGAGAGGCGATCAGGTGGACCGCAGCAGGGGCTGCGGAAGGCAGCCAGAAGACAGGAGCGCTGAGCGCGTTGAGTTTGGGATCCGCTGGGAAATCGTAACCCCCAGTCGGCAGGGGCGCCGCTTCCCTCCCTCATCAGATCGTATTCTTTGCGATAGTCGGCGTTTCGCCGAAGGCATTCCCAGGCGAGTCCCGAGATTCCGAGATCATCAAAATGATCGTACTCGTCGTCATCGCGCCAATCGGTGGACATCGCAACTTCCTCCCAACAACGCGCCGAAAATTTGAACGGCGTCAGTTGCTTGGGATGTTTCAATGCAAATCTGTGGTTGCATAGTATGGTTGCAGGCATCGCGTGATGCACTTCGTGCATCGGCGCACGGTCTAAGCGGTTGGAAGACCGTTCCTTAGAAGGTCGCGGTAGCCCTGTTCAGTCATCCATCGTGCGCGGGACAGATGGCTGTCGTGAACCTGACGGGCGCGTTCCGGTTCCTGCGTAGCGTCGATACCCAGGAGAATCGAGGCGACTTCTTCCAGCGTTGCGCCAGCGTCATTGGCATCCAGAAGACGCATGTAAAGCTTCAAATGGTCACGGTCATAGACAGTCACGGCCGCGTCGTTCGGCGGTGTGTCGGCGATCGTGAGCTGGCTGGCGGGCATCGGAGTCCTTACGGGTCTGGCGCTCTTATTAATGAACCGGAAACCATAATCGACGCAAGCGCCGGTCGGTTGAAATTTCCAGATCCAGCTGCGGCAGGGCTGGCGGGCCTGCCGCAGTTCCGCGTATTATAGTACGTCGCATTAAAATACGCGATCCGCATTTTACTGGCGGATGGATATTCGGGAAGTATTTGGTGCGAACCTACAGTTTTTTCGGGAAAAAGCCGGCCTTAGCCAAGCTGCTTTGGCCGACAGGATGGGCGTCGATCGCGCACATATAAGCGCGATGGAGCGTGGTCAGCAGAACGTCACGATCATCACGCTGTGGCATGTGGCCGAGGCGCTCGACGTCAAACCGGCGGCGCTTCTGGACGATCAGCGAAAGAGCAAAAAGGCATGATGACAGCCCCGCCCGGTCTTGCCGGGCGGGGCTGTCGGAGGCGTCAGTCGCCGTTCTGGCGACGTGACCGAGACCAGATGAGGCTGTAGCTCTCTTCGCCTTCGATGACAGTGTCGTCGAAGAGGTTGGCGTAGATCGGAGCGGTGAAGCTCGGATCGTCGAGCTTGAGGCTCAGATAGTCGCGGCCCTCGTTCGAGCGCTTGGACCAGGCGGCGCCGATCTCGGCGCGGCCGACGAAGACGCGGTGGCTGGGCGCATTGTCGTTAGCGCGATCCTCTTCCGGAATGATCCGAACATTCTTCGCCTGAACGCTGAGGGTGACGATTTCGCCGACGTACTCGTTGGCGGACTTCTTGAAGGTTCCGATGGTGGCCATGTCAGTTCTCCTTTTGGCTTCCGAGCCCGCGCCCGACGCGGCCTCGATGGCGATCGACGAGGCCGGGACGACCGCCGACGCAGTCCGAAGGACCCGCAGCGCATGCGAAGGACGGCAGAGACGGAGTTTCTTGGTCCGCGAGGAATGGGCGCAGCCCAGGGGAAGAAAGTTCGGCTCCGCCGTTGCGGCCAAGGCGGTCGAGGCGTCAGCCGATCCCGGCCAGATCAGTCCATGAGAGGCCGTGTCGGCGTGGGGGCCTGAGGCTCAGGAGAATGCTGACAGCGGCTAGTGATGGCCGAAATTAGTCGACGCGTGCATCAAGAGAAGGACAGTACTCGGATCGTGCTCGAAAAAGAATGGCGCCCATCCCGTGAGAAACGTGTGATCAACCGCGCATGAAAACGTGTCGAAGAAAGGTGGACTGGTCGGCGGTTCCTTAATCGATGCGCAGTTGCGAGTCAGGGTTTGGGCGGCCCAAAGAAGTTGGCGGCGAAATAGTCGATAACCTCGGCTGCTTGAGTACCTTCTCTGAAGCGTCGCTGCTCTTCGAGGTCAATGGAAGGCGTCAGATGGATAAATTGGTTCTCGGCATAGAGGGACATCAAAGCCTCGGGATCCAACCCACCTGATCGCAACCCCGTCATGTTGTTTGCTGCCTCAATCGCGGCACCGATCATGACGTCGGCCAGTTGTACAGCGGGGCTCGCCTTAGAGTCGACTTGGGTAACTTCGGTGAGCTTCAGCGGAAATTTGATGGAGGTGATCTGGGTTTGTCGAAACTCGATGTCCTGATCATGATCGATGAAGCGCAGTAGCAGTTCGTGGTACCGTAGTAGGTTTTTGGACTGGTCATGCTCGACCCGATAGGTTCCATCGGTCATCACTTCCATGCGGCTGATCAGCGATTGCAACACAACCAAGGCGGCATCCGTGTCCACGCCGGGGTTTGCTATCGCATTGAGGCACTCAGGAGCCGCGAACTGAGCCAACGGTCCCAAAGCTTCCGGAAGCTGCCTCCATTGCGTCGCTCGCGCAGCGTCTACCAACGTTTTGATCGCCGCCGGTGTTTTCTCTCTGACTGCATTTTGGAAGCCGATGAGCAAGTTGTCGAAGGCGGGCTGTCCAAGGAGGGTAGGTCCTGCGACAGTGAGCAGCGACGCCATCGCATAGTTCTGGCCGTTCGCGTAGAAGTCTATACCCCTTTCGTAGTAGAATGGCTCAACGGCATAGTCGACGAACATCAACACCAGCAGGAAACGCTTGTCGCAGATGTAGGTCACGCTCTTTTAATGTGTCAGAAGATCACGCTGCAGGGATATCAGTCGCTGATGATTGCTGTTTCGTCGTGATAGCGAGCGGTACTTGAGCTCCGGCGCTTGCAGCCTTGGGAAGTATTCCTTTATCAGTTGGGCGGCTTCTTCATCACTGATGGCGAGTGCCGAAGCACCCTGAAAACGCTGATTGGGATTTAAAAGGTCGTATCCAGTATAGCCGCTTTCGTCGATCCGAAAGCATTCCATCTCAGTATTCTTTGACATAAGCGCCTACGCCATATTTTCATTTCGAGGCGCGTTCAAACTTCTGCTCCCTAGTTACGGCATTTGACTATGATCGGAGATGGTTTTGGGGCCATCGGATCACCTTTATTAATCCTCGTCCTCGGGTTCTGGCGGCGGTGGTACCCAGCCGTCGGACTGAAGAAAGGTGAGCACGTCATCATATTTGTCGATGCGACGCCTGCGATGAAGGTGCTGATAGAAGCGATTCCGCGCATCCGGGCTTGGCTGGTCAGCGGCTCCGGCATTACGGAGAACGCCGAGCAGAAGTGTATCCGTCTCGGCGGCGTCCCAGTTTTGGCCGTTCTCGATGACCGCATCGAGAAGTTGATCGAGTTGCTGGCTGTCGAGGCGGCCAGCGAAGGGCAAAATGAGGTCACGGAAGTGCGCTTCCGATCCGCGCCAGCTCCCAGAGTCGTGATACATTTCGATCGCCCGCGGCCACAGATCAGCGAGCGGCTGCGACGCGATTGCATTAGCGAGTTGCTCGACATTCAGGCCAGCGATCACGGCGAGGAGTGAGGCGCGCAAGTACGGCAACGTTGCGCCCGCGAGGATGCGATAGTCCGTGAGTGCACCGGGATCGGCATTGTCGACTGTCGCTTGCAGGGCCATTCTCGTTGGCTCCAGCAAGAGCGGCCAGAAATCGGGGAATGCAGCAATAAAGGCGATCGCGCGTGGTCTATGTTCCGGCTCAAGGGTGTCAATCAGCCTGACGATCGCCAGAGAGACATCTGGCCATGCTTGCGCCGCGCGTTCGCGCACCGCTACAAGCGACGAGATAATCTTGCGCTGTTGGGGTTCCCATTGGGCCGGCACGCCCTTGAGGAGGGATTTTGCCAACACCGTGCCAAAATTGCGAATGTTCTGAGCGCGGACACGTTCAAGGTAGCGCTGCGCGACATAATCCAGAATACGAGGGTGGACCGTCGGGAAACCTGGCGATTGGACGTCGACATCGTAGAGGTCGAAGATCGCTTTACCCTGAAGGGGCTCCTGCGAGAGGACGAGATCGACCGCATTGACCAGGTGAAGGCGCACCAACTCGGGCGACGGCTCGAACAACTCGGCCTCTGCCGAGAACGCAGGGTGAGCGCAGAGGTGTCTGTCTTCGCGAAGACGCGCCAATTGCATTTGGGCTATGCGATTGACAACCTGGGTATTGGCCGTCGCGTCTTCGAGGATGTCTCCTTCAAGCTGAAGTAGCTTCTTAACGTCGTTGGCGGCAGTGGCGTTGTCCCAAGAAGTAATAAAGGTGGTGGCGGCTGCGTCGCCAATAGCGCTCAGCTCGCGATACTTGGTGATGAGATCATAGACGAGAGCGACCCAGGCAGAGGTCATCGACGCACGAAGTGCACCTGCCTTGTAGGCTTTTACCGCATCGAGGAAATAAACCTTCGATTGCTCGTTGCGAATCTTTGTAAGTAAGATGTCGAGATCAATGAATCCGGTGTCCACGGTGTCCTACCTGAGGAAGAGTGCAAAACAGACGCTAGATTTAACCTATACACCAACATTTGTCTGATATCTTAACTTCGTCTCTGTTTTCCCGTTACGGGGTTGGGGTCGAGATGGGTTGTCTGCGGTGCGAGAAGCAGTTGTGCGGCAAGAAAATGGTCGTACGATCCGGATCGCAAAGAATGGCGCTCCCAATTCTATGCGACCACTTCAAATGGCGACTTTCAGGCCAATTGACGCTCATCCGGTCCAGCCAGAGACGCGATGCGCACCCATGCTGTCGAGCCGACGATGATCGCGCCGATGCTCGCAAAGACGAGGGTCCACGTCGCGCCTGCGCCGCCGGTTGCAGAGAGCCCTTTGACCGCGTGAAAACCGGCGACCCCGGCCGGCAAGGCATAGAGCGCGCCGATAGCCAGGCGGATGGTCGGTGACCGGATCGTCGCGAACGCGACTTGCCCGAGGATAAGAGCGACGGCGCCGGCGAACAGGGCGACGGCGATTGCGCCGATCGGCCCTGCGCCGCTTTCAAACGTGTAGTAGCCGACCGTGACGGCGACGAAGAACGGAAGCGCATAGACGGCCAGGCTGAATAACAGCCAGCAGAGAAAGCCGAGGCCGACAACGCTCAGCAATACGGACAGAAACATGGGCGGTCTCCACAGAGTTGGAGCGCCTCCACCGACCGCCATGGCGCAGTTGAAAGTATAGCGCAAAGCGGCGCACGCCGGAAGGTTCCGGCGTGCGCATCAGGTGATGCATCCTAGGCATCACGCTGCCTGCGCAGTGTTTTTCTTCGGCCTGAAATCGAAGAGCGGGACGCCGAGTTTCTTGGCCTTGTCGGCGAGATTGTCAGTGATCCCGGAGCCTGCAAAGAGGATGAGTCCGATGGGCATCGCCTCAAGAAGCGCGTCGTTGCGCTTGAACGGCGCCGCCTTTCCGTGGCGTTTCCAGTCCGGCTTGAAGACGATTTGCTGGCATTTGCGGTTATCGGCCCAGCAGGCGGCGATCTTCTCGGCGCCTTTGGGCGAGCCGCCATGCAGGAGCACCATGTCGGTGTGTTTGGCCTTCACCCGGTCCAGCGCATCCCAGATCGCTCGATGGTCGGTGACGTCCAGTCCGCCGGAGAATGCGACCCTTGGTCCGCTTGGCAGGAGTGGTTCGATCTCCGCGCGTCGCTTCGCCGAGAGATAGTCGCGGCTGTCGATCATGGCCGCGGTCAGCGTGCGATGAGTGATCCGCGACCCCGAGCGCGGACGCCAGGTCTGACCGATATGGGTCTCGAAGTGGTCGGCGGCGATATCGCGCATGAGCTCGTAAGCGTTGCGCCGCTCGATCAGCGTGGTTCCTTGCGCCGTCAGGGCTTCAAGTTCGACCGAGCGAATTTCCGACCCGTCCTGTTCACGCTGTGATCGTTTCTGGGCCTGCTCGTTGTCGTCGAGGTCGCGGCCGACGCGGGCTGCTGTGCGATGAAACAGGTTGGTCATAGACCAGAGCAGGTCTTCGAGATCCGGTTCGAGACGCGTGTCTTCCAGCGTGGCGGCGAGCACGTCGAAGATATCGTCTATCGCACCCTGGAGGGCGTCGGCTTCGGGCAAGGGTCTCGGGTCGGGTTCGTCGGCGAAAGGCCGATAGCCATAAAGCTGTAATTCCTCGAGTACGGCCGCAGTTGCGGAGCTGGCCATTGGTTGGGTGGTCTCGGCGGTCATGGGATCGTCTCCTGTTCGGCGTGGGCCGCGCCTCTCGCGGCCTTCCCGAGCGACGGGAAGGCGGGGGCTGGCCGGGACTGCACCGCCGGTCACGGCGGCCGGAGCCAGAGGCGGAGGACGGCGGAGGCGGCGCTCTTTTGTTTCGCGATGCAAAGCCGGGCCTTTACGCCCGGCGGCGGAAAAGAGCGCTGTCGCAGCCGTTGCCGGCCCGGCCAGTCTCCGCTCCGTCTCGCTCCTCTCGGAAGGCCGAAGGCGAGGCTCTCGAATTAGGAGGTGATCTGACGATGGCGACCAGACCAGTGACGGGCCTGCTCAGCCGCTCAGTGTTCGTCGGAAAGCAACCGCGATAGATCGGGCTCGGCCAGTTGCTGACCCAGATGCGTCCTTAGGTCGTCCCGTCCGAGCTTGCGGAGGTCTTCGTTGAAGTCGCCGCCAAGAGAAATAAGCCGGATCGTCTCGATACCGACGGCTCCTGCGCGTTCGATCAGATTGGCGGTGGCCATGTCGCCTGCTTCGTCGGCGTCGGCGGCGATGTAGAGACGCTGAAGCCCGGTCGGCAGGATCAGCGCGGCGAGATGATTGGCCGACAACGCGGATATGACGGGCATGTTGGGCAACGCCATGCGCACGGAGAGCGTGCTTTCCAGCCCTTCGCCAGCAGCGAGGATGTCGCTCGCAGTTCCGATCCGCACGCCATGGCCGAGCAGGTTCCCCATCGCCTTGCGTGATGGATCGAGGGGTGCCTTGCGAGCCTTCGCCGGATCGAGCCAGGTGCGATGGACGCCGGTCAATTTGCCGTTCCCGTCCGTGACCTTCGCGAGCAGTGCTGGCCAGGTCTCTGGCGGGGTGTCTTTGGGCTGACCTTCTCGCCAATAGTAGCAGCCCGGATGAAATCGCAGCGCTGGCGCGTCGCCAAGCCCGGAAAGACCGCGTCGATGAAGATAGCGCTCGGCGAGCGTTCCACCGACCGGTCTTCCCATGGCGAAGAGGCGCCGTGCAGCCTCCGGCGATCCGGTGGGTGCGACCTCTCGTTCGCGGGTTGGCGGTTCAGGTCGTGGGAGGCTCAGGAAGAACCGCGCTTCATCAAGCGTCTCGCCGAAGGTGCGAAGTTGCCGGGCGCCGGCGATGAGGTCTAGCAGGTCGCCATGATCGCCCGTGGCGGCATCTGCCCATTTGCCGGCAGCGCCAGGACCGTGGGTTGGTCCAGTGAGGCGAACGTAAAGACTGCGTCCGGGCGTGTTCTCGATGTCGCCGACGATCCAGTATCGGCCCTGCTTGCGGCCGTTGGAGAGGTAATGGCGGCAGACGGCCTCCGCCTCGCGGCCGAGCCGTCGTGCGATTTCGGATGCTGCGCTGTTCATTTGCGCCTCCATGCTGGGAGCAAAAAAGAAGGAGCCCGCCACAGTGGGCGGGCTCCAGGGGCGGCTGCGGGAGCCGTTGGGGGGCTTGGCTCCCGGTCACTCGGCCGCAGTGGCGAAGGCGTTGCCGGTGACAGGTTCATCATCGGTGATGACGGCGGAATCGCCCATGGCCGGTTCGCCGCCGTTATCCGCCGATTGCGCTTCGCTCTCGGGGAGAGCCGGCATGCGCAGGACTTCGGGCAGCCAACCTGTTCCTTCGAGAAGCTCTTCGGCCGCCGCGACCATCTCCGGTTTCTTGAGACCAGCGATGCGGTCGGCCGCCTCGTCGCCCTTGGCTTCGCGCACGGCTTCGAGGATGCGGGCCTTGGTGACGCGCGCGAGATAGCTCTCGCCCGTCGGCGTCCAGCCCGCAGCCGCCATGTCGAGCCCGAGCGTCGCCGCCAGCACGTCCGCATGGGCGAGTGCCCGCGGTCGGCGGTTGTAGGGCTCCTGAAGGGCATTGACCGTCATGGCGACACAATGCGCGAATAGCGCCTCACGGCTGTCGCTGTCGAACCCGACCAGTGCGTCCCACAGATCTTCAGGCGCCTTGGGAAGTGCCGCGAGCCAGTTTTCGGTGCGGGCGTCGACACTGAGCGCATAAGCCGTGTCGCCGAGACCCGGCGCCTGGGCGCCGAAACCGGCGCTGTGCGGCGTGATCTCGACGCAGCTATCCAGCGGATAGTGATAGAAGAGCCGCAGCGTCATCGCGTGCAGGGCGGCGAGGAACGCCGTCTGCGGATCGTTGGCGAGCGCGTCGCGAAGGGCGAGCGTGCGATGCGCTGTCAACTCCATGATGAGACGGTCGGAGAGCGGCTTCAGGCCATCGTCTTCCTCTTCCGCCTCTTCGCTGGCGTCGGGGGTCGGAACGTCGTCGACGTCCTCCTCGGCAGACGCGTCGATCCCGTCGACCTCATCCTGCCCGTCGGATTCGACCGCAGGTTCATCCTCGGGGCGGACATAGCCACGTTCGGCGCGCAGACGGCCGTCTTGACCGATGCTGACGAAGACGCCGGCCACGGCGATTTCGTCCGGCTCGAAGCGGACGGGCCGCTCCTGCAAGGCTTCCATCGCCGTTTCGATCTCGCCGAGCCGGGTGTCGATATCTTCCGGGAATTCCTCGGCGTCGGCGTACTCGTCTTCGAGCTTGTCGTATTCGGCCTTCAGCGCGTGGAAGCTGGCAATCTCTTCCTCGCTCATCGGCTCGGTCTCGCCGATGATCCGGCGCAGACCGTAGGTATGGCCGTAGGGAAAGTCCGTGCCGATCTCGATCCATTTCCAGCCCTCGGCGCGGATCACTTCCGCATCGGTTTCGAGCTTTTCATCGACGAGTTTCGCAAGCAGGCCTGCATCCTGCAGCCAGCCGCCATCATCGGACTGGAACAGATCGCGAAGGATGGCGCCGCCGGCCGCCTCATAGGCGTCGAGCCCGACGAACTGCGCCCGCCGGTCGGAGGCGCGCACGGCGCCTTCGGTCAGCATGCGGCGGATCTGATAGGGCTGTTTCGCGTAAGTCCGTTTGATCGACTCCCAGACCTGTTCCTGACGCTCATGGTCGGGATTGACCGTGAAGGCCATGAGCTGATCGAGGGTCAGTTCCTCCTCGGCGTAGGCGTCGAGAAGCGACGGCGCGATAGCGGCGAGCTTGAGCCGCTGCTTGACGACATTCGCCGAGACGAAGAAGGCCGCCGCGATTTCTTCCTCGCTCTTGCCTTTCTCGCGCATCGCCTGGAAGGCGCGGAACTGGTCGAGCGGATGAAGCGGCGCACGCTGAACATTCTCGGCGAGACTGTCTTCTTCGGCGAGGCCGTCCGTGCGCACGATGCAGGGCACGGGCGCTGTGCGGTTCAGCCGCTTCTGCTTGACCAGAAGTTCGAGCGCCCGGTACCGGCGTCCGCCGGCCGGGATCTCGAACATGCCGGTTTCCGCGCCGTCTTCGTCCAGCACCGGCCGGACGGTGATCGAGGACAGGAGCGTGCGCCGGGCGATGTCTTCGGCGAGCTCCTCGATCGAGACGCCGGCCTTGATGCGCCGAACATTCGACTGGCTCAGCACCAGCTTGTTGAAAGGGATGTCGCGCGAGGCGCTGAGGGTGATTTTCTGAGACTTGGTCATGTCAGTTCTCCGCGACGGGCTGGCCGAAAGCCTCTCTCTCGACCTCCAAACCCGTCACGAAGAACCCGGCCCGCCTCTTCCTCTTGAGGAAGCGACGGACCGGAAAGGCGGAGCGCCGGTTGAAGCTACGCTGCGCGCTCCAACAGCTTCTTCGCCTTGCCCTCCATTTCGAGCCGGACGTCCTGCTGCGGCTTCGACCGGGCGACGGCGGTGATGCCCTGCACGAAGTCGAAGACGGACTCGGGCGGGCGGCCTTCCTCGGCGAGGACCGTTTCGACGATCCTGGCCGTCTCCGCCTTGGAGAAGCCCCGCTTGCGGAGGAAGTCGGTGCGATCGTCGTCGTTGCGCGCGACGATCCGCTCGCGCGCTGCTCGAATGCCTTCGACGAAGGGTCGTGGCGAGGAATCTGCGAAGCGGGTCAGAGCCGGCGCCGCATCGTGTGCGAAGCGGTTGGCGGCGTATTTGGAATGCCGGATGCTGATTTCCTGGAAGTCCTCAATGCCCCAGAGATTGCGGTTCTGGCAGACGGCGCGCAGATAGAAACTGGCGATGCCGAGCGTCTTCGCGCCGACCTCCGAGTTCCAGCAATAGAAGCCCCGGAAATAGAGATCGGGAGATCCGTCCGGCAGCTTGCCCGCCTCGATTGGGTTCATGTCGTCGACCAGGAAGAGGAAGACGTCTCGGTCGGAGGCGTAGAGCGTGGTCGTATCCTTGGTGATGTCGACCATTGGGTTGTAGATGCCGCTCGACCAGTCGAGCGTGCCGGGCACTTTCCAGCGCGTATCGCCAGTTCCGTTCCCCGCGATCTTCTGCACCGCTGCGACGAGTTCATGGTCGTAGATGCGGCCATAGTCCGGGCCGGTGACGGCGCGCAGTTCCGTGCGCCCGTCTTCGGTTTCCAGTGTCTTGATCTGCTCGGCTCGGTGCGAGGTGAGCCCGTATTGCAAGTTGATACCCGCAAGCGGCGCCGGGAGCTGGCGCAGATAGGCCGCTGGCGCGCTGACTAGGCTTGCAAGCTGGCCGAAGCTCCAATGGGTCGGCGCGACCGGCGCCTCTGCGTCGGGCAGGATGAGCGCCAGGTTTTCCGGATCGTCGCGATGGGCTTCGACGCGGATCGCCGCGCTCTCGACCGTCCGCGTGCGGCTGCGCTCGGCGCGGCCCTTCACCGACGCGTAGAGCTCCGAAAGGGACAGATAGCGCTCGTCATCCGGCCGGGAAAACCATTCCGAGGAGACGCGGCCGATCCGCTCTCCGCGTGAGATATCGACTTTGTAGCCGCCGCTCGCGTCGCGCCGGCCGTCCAGGGTTTCAAGGTTCGTCATGGGTCAATCTCCGCGACGGGCTGGCCGGGAGCCTCTCTCTCGACCTCCAAACCCGTCACGGCGAAAGCCGCCGAACTCTTACTCTCGGAGGTAGCGTTGGGGTTCACCGCTAGAAGAAGGACGGTATCGACCGCAGTGCGACTGCAGGAGATGTCCTTCATCTGCCGGCCTTCCATATCGCCGACCGTCTGCTTCCAATCGGCGGGCAGTTGACTTCCAATCAGCCGGGACGGATAGTTCCAACTGTCCGAGAGATTCGGGGATGGGATGTTCAAACGGTTTGTGGAGCGACGGGCGAAGGAAGCCCTTTCGGATACGCCTGTGGTGTTGATCGTAGGCCCACGCCGTGCCGGCAAGACGACGCTCGTCCGAGAAATGGGGGAAACCGGCCGAACCTATATCACGCTTGATGATCAGACGGTGCTCGAGGCTGCCCAGTCCGATCCTGCAGGCTTTATCCGAGGCCTTGATCGGGCGACTATCGACGAAATCCAGCGGGTACCCGACTTGCTGCTGGCGATTAAGAAGACGGTCGATGAAGACTATCGGCCAGGTCGGTTTCTGCTGACAGGCTCGGCGAATGTGCTGACCCTACCGCGGATTGCGGACAGTCTCGCTGGCCGAATGGAAACGATTCATATGTTGCCGTTGGCGCGGGCCGAGGTCGAAGGTCGGACGCCGACCTTTCTGGAACAACTCTTTGAGGGAACGCTGGAGGGACAGCGCAGCGCGACTATCGGCGACGATCTTGTTCGTCTTGTTTTAGAGGGCGGTTTTCCAGAAGCAATCAGCCGGGAAAACGAGCGACGGCGACAAGACTGGGCGCGGTCCTATCTCACCTCGATCCTTACGCGCGATCTGCGAGACATCGCTGACATAGAGAAATTGACGGAACTCCCTAAATTCGTGCGGCTCTTGGCGGAGCATTCCAGTCAACTGGTCAACTATTCGCAATTCGGAGCCAGCATCAATGTCAGCCATAAGACTGGGCAGCGCTATGTGGGGCTGCTCGAACAGGTGTTCCTTATCGCAACTGTGCAGCCTTGGTTCACCAATGCACTGAAGCGCATCGTCAAGACACCGAAATTGCATTTCCTCGATTCCTGTCTGCTAGCCAGCGCGCGAGGGCTGACCTTCGAGAGGGTGAAGGCGGATCGTGGGACATTCGGCTCGCTACTGGAAAGCTTTGTGTTCTCTGAAGTCCTGAAATTGATGACGGCTTCGGATCTGCGGCTGACGCCACATCATTTCCGGGACCGTGACATGCGAGAGGTGGACATCGTCCTGGAGCGCGACGATGGGATGATAGTGGGAATCGAGGTGAAGGCGAGCGCCACCGTAAAGGCTGGCGACTTCGGGGGGCTGCGGGCACTCGCCGAGGCCTGCGGGAATCGCTTCGCCTTTGGCGTCGTCCTCTATGACAGCACAGATGTCGTACCGTTCGGCGAAAAACTCGCAGCAGCGCCACTGTCGTGTTTGTGGAGGTGAACCCTATGAACTCGCGACTATATGCGTTGAGAACAACAGGCCAGTTGACAATGCCATTCGATAGAATCTGGCTGTCGGCATTTAGTAATGTATTCGCGCCTTCATGGAAAATGATTGGCGAGAAGATCCAGTCTAACAATTATAGCAATATGCATAGCATTGGGGGCTCGGCTGCGAATGAAGGCCTTCGAATTTGATCATCGTCTCATCGATTCTTATGCCCGCTTCTCGCGGTCATTCAGCACTGTTCGATCTGACGATCTGAAGTCGGAGATCGATCGCCAGTACGACGCGGGGCGATTTTGGCCCGACGCACTCTTGTCTCTTAACCCTCGATATCTTCAGGGACCAACGGTCGATGACTTGGTTGCCTCAGGGGATCTCGACGATGCAACAGGCAGCATCTTCAGGTTCGATTCGACGCCTATACGGTTTCATCGCCACCAGGCTCAATCTATCGCCAAGGCGCGTGCGGGTCAGAGCTATGTTGTCACGACGGGAACGGGTTCGGGTAAATCGCTTTGCTTTTTTGTGCCGGTCGTCGATGCGATCATTCGCGCACGGAAAGCTGGCCAGGCGCGCAGAACCCGCGCCATCATCGTCTATCCCATGAACGCACTGGCCAACAGCCAGATCAACGAAATCGAAAAATTCATCTCTCAATCGGGTCTGCCAGCTGAACTCAAGCCTCGGGTGAGGCGCTACACCGGACAAGAGAGTCAGGAGGATAGGCAACAGATAGCAGACGATCCACCCGATATCCTGCTGACAAACTTCATGATGGCTGAACTGCTCCTAACGCGACAGGATGCTGTCGACGTCAAAGTCATGGAGAACGCCAACGGTCTAGATTTCATTGTTCTTGATGAACTGCACACGTATCGTGGCCGCCAGGGCGCTGATGTTGCTATTCTCGTTCGTCGTCTATGCAATCGCTGCACGCCGGCCAAGGCGCCAATTTGCATAGGAACTTCGGCCACTATGGCAAGTGAAGGGTCCGATGTTAGTCGAGCGCAGGCCGTGGCGGATGTCGCGTCGCGCCTATTTGGAGTACCCATCGGGCCGGAGTCAGTCATCGACGAGTCGCTTCAACGAGCGACGAATGACCTCACAAGGCTTGATGATGTCCGCCCGAAACTTGCCTCCGTTTTGACGTCGCCCATTCCGGAAGTCCTCTCCGATGAGGTTCTGAACACGCATCCGTTGGCGGTCTGGATTGAGCTGGCTATAGGCTTGGACGACGAGCAGGAACTCAAGCGCAAGAAGCCCATCCCGTTTGCAGAAGCTGTGGCGCTGCTGTCGCAAGATAGCGGCGTCGACGTCGAGACCTGCCGAAGCAGCCTAGAGATGTTCCTGACCCGTATCAGCCTGCCGGATGTGGAGCGCGGCGGTTCAGGAAACAACGCGTTTCTGGCGTTCAAGCTTCATCAGTTCATCTCGGGCGCAGGAGAGATTTTCACTACACTCACAGAAAAGCCTAGGAATGTCCTTTTTGAAGGTCAGCTCGAAGATCCCAATGCGCCAGGCCACCGTCTCTATCCAACTCGCTTCTGCCGAGAATGCGGACACGAGCTCCATGTCGTTACCAAGGTTGAAGATGTCGACGGTATCCAGTTTCTACCCAGGAATATCGACGACGCTCCGCTTGATGACCAAGAAGGAGATGTTGCGGGTTACTTAAGTCCAACGGGCAATGGCGATCCCGAATATGCCTTCACAGGTGAGATCGAATCTTACCCCGAGGATTGGCGCGAGGAGCGCGGTGGTGTCGAACGGCTCCGGGTAAACAGGAAACACCGGGTGCCCCAGATGATCACGATAGCCCCGGATGGGCGCTACGATTCATCAGGTAAGAGCTTTTGGTTCATACCGGGAAAATTTGGGTTCTGCCCGTGTTGTCTTGACCAGCCCCATCCCAACATGCGCGAACGCACGAAGCTTGCGGGCTTGTCGGGAGAGGGACGCAGCTCGGCTACAACGCTTCTTGTTTCAACTGCACTCGAATGGATGAATGGGCGAAATAGCGGGGTGCCGAGAGAGAAGCGTAAGCTCCTTGGTTTCACCGACAATCGGCAGGACGCCGCGCTCCAGGCCGGCCACTTCAACGACTTCCTTTTCGTCAGTCTTTTGCGGGGTGCGATCCTACGAGCGGTTTTGGACGCTGGAGAGGATGGGATCACCGAGGACGAGTTTGGTCTGCGCGTCGTTAAGGCTCTCGGTTTCACGGCGAGCAATAAGGATGCAAGAATCCATTGGATGCTGGATCCGGACGCCGGCGCCGTGGTTCGTGAAGATGCTCAGCGTTCCCTCGCAAAGGTCCTGGCCCATCGACTGTGGACAGATCTTCGCAGGGGATGGCGCTACACCAATCCGAGCCTCTCTGTCCTTAAACTTGTCGACGTTGAGTTTGTCGGCCTTGATGACATCGCGGAAGACGCCGACTCTTTCATAGCAATCCTGCCGGATTTCGCAGCGCTTGATGCGGCGGCACGCAAGGCGATGCTGAAGTTGCTACTCAGCGCTATGGTCGATGGCCTAGCCGTTGGAACAGAAGCGCTTGATCTCACGGTGCTTGATGCTGTTGCGCAAAAGTCGCGAAACCTCCTGCGTGCACCCTGGAACATCGATGCAAAAGAGACTCCGAGAAGCCGCACGACCTTGTTTCTGCAAGCCCCGGGAAGGGATCGCGTGGGATTGCGTGAGGAACAAACAATCATCCGCGCCGGTCACAATTCTCGTATCGGTCGCCTCATAAATCGCAAAAGCGTCATCGGTACGAAGCTTAGCAGGGCAGATTATCTGAAGACCCTTACAGGGCTGATGGAGTTCTTAGCGCGCGAGGGTCTCGTGTCGCGCATCGATATAGAGACGGACATGCAGGGATGGCGCTTGTCACCTTCAGCGGTCCGCATTGTTCCAGGCGAAGCCGTGCGGAGCGGAGAGGCGCAGGGCAACCGCTATTTTCATGATCTCTACAGTGCGATCGCCGATGATTTGAAGGAGGGCCATAGTACTTACTGGAGCATTGAAGGGCGTGAACACACTGCTCAGGTGTCTCAGAAACAGCGCGAATGGCGAGAATGGCGCTTCCGATTTGAAAAGGAGGATCGCGAAAATCTTTCGGAAAACGCGGCGGATCTCAAAGCGGTCGGAGAGTCAGAGCAGTTTCTGCCGGCGTTGTTCTGTTCACCGACTATGGAGCTTGGTGTCGACATCTCAGCACTCAACGCCGTCTATCTGAGAAACGTGCCGCCGACGCCAGCGAATTACGCTCAACGAGCCGGCCGTGCCGGCCGATCTGGGCAGGCAGCTGTCATTGTGACCTATTGCGCGGCTCAATCTCCGCACGACCAGTATTTCTTCGAACGACGCAACGATATGGTGGCTGGCGTTGTTCGTCCTCCGGCGCTTGACATTACCAATGAAGAGCTTGTGCGCTCTCACTTGCACGCTGTTTGGCTTGCCGAGGCGAAACTCGCTCTATCTCCGGACATTCCGGAGATCCTCGACCTGACCCAGACAGGCTATCCGCTAAAACAAGACATCCGAGATGTCATAAGCCGGCCTGGGTTAGCGCTTGCGGCCCATGCTCCATTGAAGCGGGTCATTGATCAGATTCTTTCTTCAGTGAACGATCGTAGGCCGATCTGGATGGGCGATCCCGACGCCTTCGTTTCCACAGTTACTCAGCGTGCGCCCCAGGAATTTCATCAGGCTTTCGATCGTTGGCGGGAGCTCTACAATTCCGCACGCACGCAGCTGATGGAGGCTAATGCTCGTTCCGAGATCACGGGGCTTTCGGGTGCAGATCGGCGTCGAATTAAGGCGGCGCAAATGCAGGCAAGCGACCAGATCACCATTCTGGAGCAGGGCAAGGCTTCGAACGGCTCAGACTTTTACTCTTACCGTTATCTTGCAACAGAAGGCTTCCTGCCCGGATACAATTTTCCACGTCTGCCCCTGTATGCTTTTATTCCAGGAGAAGGAAAGACGGGCTCGTTCCTCCAGCGCGCCCGCTTCCTCGCCATTTCGGAGTTCGGTCCGCGCAGCCTAATCTATCACGAAGGCCGTGCTTATCGGGTCATGAAGGCTAAGCTGCCGCCTGAAGTCCGAACGGGTGACGGTTCGGAGCTTGCGACCAAGGACATATTCATCTGTTCAAACTGCGGAGCTTGTCATGACGGGGAGGTCGAACGTTGCCACGCCTGCAATGCATCGATGGCGGGTGAAATACCCGTGCAGAGGACGCTTCGGATTGACAACGTGGAGGCAGCGCCCGCCGAACGGATCACGGCAAATGACGAAGAGCGAGTACGGCAGGGTTTTGAAATCCAGACCGTCTTTTCCTGGCCAACGAGGGATGGTCGAAACCAAATCATTGAAGCCATATCTCAGTGCAAAGAGGAATCCATCCTTTCACTTCAGTACGCGAACAGCGCTGAGATCAGCCGGATCAACAAAGGATTGAAACGGCGGGCCCAGCAGACCAAGTTCGGCTTTTATATCGATCCGCGCAGCGGCTACTGGACTAAGTCAGAGGACGAAGATCCGGATGTCGATGTTCCTCCGGATGTCATCAAACCCGTCCGGATCGTACCCATCGTTCGTGACCACAAGAACGCGCTTTTATTCCGTTTCAACGATCCTACAGGTTATGCACCTGAAACGCTCGCGACCGTCCAGCATGCGCTCATGAGAGGGATCGAAGTTGTCTTCCAGCTAGAAGAGGGCGAGGTGCTCGGCGAGCCGTTGCCCGCCCGGGACAATCGCAGAGCCATCTTGGCCTATGAGGCCACAGAAGGTGGCGCCGGAGTCCTAAGCCGTCTCGTTGAGGATCCAAATGCCCTCGGCAAGGTCGCCCGCGAGGCGCTGCTCCTCATGCACTTTGAGAATGTCGATGAGGCGATTGCGGCTGGGGACGCCACTCTGCTTGTTACTCACGACGGCGAGGCGTGTATCCGTGGGTGCTATCGATGCCTGCTTTCATATTTCAACCAACCTGATCACGAGTTGATCGATCGCACGCGCGACGAAGCGAAACAGATGCTAGTCGATTTGGCGAGGGGACAGGTTTTGCTCGCCGCGTCTGCAGAGACGAGCGGAGAAGCCAGCGGTTGGCTCCTCGCTTTTAAGGCTGCCGGACTACCCACGCCTGATTCCGTATCTATTAGCTTCGCTGATCAGGAAATGAGCTTTGTATGGAGAAACCACTTCGTTGCTGCGTGTGGCGCTCCTTTGGCGGATGCAGCACGGGCAATCGCTGAAACGAGGGGGTGGACGCTGTTTGAACTGCCGCAGAATGTCGCTGCAGGCGTGCCCTCGGAGATGGTTTCGCTTTTCCGGGGGGCTGATTGATGGCTGTACCCCTCGCTGCAGGAGATCTGGTTAAAGTGCGAGGGCGCGAATGGGTCGCGCTTCCTGGCACTGGCGAAAACCTTTTGGCGCTCCGTCCTCTTTCCGGAAGCGAGAACGACATTGTCGTGCTTGATCCAGCTCTTGAAATCCTGCCCGTTGCCCCGGCCCGTTTCGATTTGCCAGTTGACGCTCGGCCAACTGTACAAGCAAAAGCGGCGCTTCTAGCGGATGCAATGCGGCTTACGCTCCGCCGCGGAGCGGGCCCTTTCCGTTCGGCAGCACAACTTGCTTTTGAGCCTCGCACATATCAACTCGTCCCGTTGTTAATGGCGTTGCGTCTTCAGACGCCGCGACTGCTCGTCGCCGATGACGTGGGTATCGGCAAGACTATAGAGGCAGGTCTCATTATCCGTGAGTTGATGGATCGCGGAGAGGCGGATGCGTTTTCTGTGCTTTGCCCGCCTCATCTCGTGGAGCAGTGGATAGGGGAGCTCAAAGCGCGCTTTGGGATCGACGCTACGGCGGTGACTTCAGGCACCGCAAACCGTTTGGAACGAGGCTTGCCGCTTGCACAGACGCTGTTCGACGCTCACCCCTTCACGGTGGTCAGCCTTGATTACATCAAGGCTGAGAAACGCCGCGAGAACTTTGCTCGTGCTTGTCCGGACCTCGTTATCGTGGACGAAGCTCATGCTTGCGTTGGCGTCCACAAGGGCAAACAGCAACGCTTCGAGCTTTTGTCGGGTTTGGCCCGAGACACTGACCGACGAATGATCCTCCTTACTGCAACGCCCCACTCCGGAGACGAGGAGGCATTTGCGCGACTTCTATCATTGCTCGATCCTTCGTTTGCATCGATGGATTTCGAGGATACGAGATATAGAGAGCGCCTAGCGCGACACTTCGTGCAGCGCCGCAGGATCGATCTCGTCGGCGGAGACTGGGACGAGGACCGCGCGTTCCCGAAACATGAGACGACGGAATTTTCTTATCGTCTTTCGAAGCCGCATTTGGATTTCCAGGAGAGCGTACTCGATTACTGTCTCGGAATAGTGTCTCGAGCAGGGGAAGCTCAAAGAGAGCGGCGCTTAGCTTTCTGGGGCACGCTCGCTTTGATGCGCTGCGTTGGCTCTTCGCCAGCCGCTGCGCTCAGTGCGCTGCGAAATCGGATGGCCAATGAGAACGAACGATTGGAGTCCCAGATTTATGATGATGACGGGGACGATGAAGATGCAGTCGACATTGAACCGGGTGCGATCTTTGAAACCAATCCCTCACTTCTGGCGCTAGTGGAACGTGCAAGAGAGCTTGTTCAGGATCCTGACCCCAAACTGGCGGCCCTGGTCGAGGCTATCACTCCGCTGATCAAGAAGGGGGCCAATCCGGTTGTCTTCTGCCGCTATCTGGCGACGGCCGAGCATGTTCGCGATGGTTTGCGCAGGGCCTTCCCGAAATTGACCGTTGAGGCGGTGACAGGCGTTCTCACACCTGATGAACGTCGGGATCGCGTAGCCGATATGTCGTCTGGAGAAGGGGGCAGCGAGCGCCAACGTATTCTAGTCGCGACCGATTGCTTGTCGGAGGGGATCAACCTTCAGCAACTCTTTGACGCAGTCGTCCACTACGACCTCTCATGGAATCCGACCCGGCATCAGCAGCGGGAAGGGCGAGTTGATCGCTTTGGGCAGCCGGCCGAACTCGTTCGATCGATCATGATGTTTTCACCTGACAGCGCCATCGATGGCGCCGTTCTGGAGGTGATACTTCGCAAGGCTGAGGATATCCGCAAAGCTACTGGCGTAACCGTTCCGCTCCCTGATGAACGAGGCCCGGTGACCGATGCCCTGATGGCGTCTGTCATGCTGCGGCGTGGCACAACCCGACAGTTGGCGCTTGACCTGCGCCTCGATGATGGGACCAAAGCCATGGAGACGCGGTGGCGCGACGTCGCAGAGAATGAAAAAAAGTCCCGCGCACGTTTCGCGCAAAATGCGATGAAGCCCCAGGAAGTCGCCCCGGAGTGGGAGAAAGTCCGCACGCTGCTTGGATCTCCAGAGGATGCAAAAGGTTTCGTTGATCGGGCGCTGTCGCGTTTCGGAGTGCCTTTGGAATCTAAGAAAGCTACACTTCTGGCTCATGTAGATGCTCTTGACGCTAGTCTGCGTGAACGACTGGCGGAGCATGATCTGACTGGCTCAGTACGTTTGGCGACCGCCGAGCCAGCGCCATCTGGAACGGCTCTCCTGACACGGATGCACCCTCTGACGGCGACGCTCGCAGAGGCGCTTGTCGAAGCCTCGCTCGATCCAGAGGCGCTCCGCGACCTCGGTATAGGCCGGGTGGGGGCTTGGCCGAACGGACTGGTGGGGCACGTGACCCGCCTCGCACTGCTCCGTATGCGTTTCAAGTTGACGGTTCACGCTCGTAAGGAAAGGCTGCTCTTGGCTGAAGAGGCGGCCCTTGTTGCAATTGACGGCGAGCGGATATCGGCCGTGGGAGCGGCGGCGAGAGACTTGCTGAACGCACCAGCTACCCTTGATCTCGCGCCTGTGGCGCGCGACCGGTTCATCGCAAAGGCGAAAGAGGATTTGCCTGGCCTGCTTGAAGGACCAATCGCCGAATTCGCGCGTTTGCGAGCCGAAGAGCTCATGGCGGATCATGCTCGGTTACGCGCCGCAGCCGGATCTGCCTCGCGCGTATCCGTGGAAGCTGTACTCCCTCCAGACGTGATTGGCCTGTTCGTGCTGATGCCAAGTGAGGCTTGAGCTATGGCCCGCAAGTCCATCACCGACATGTCAGCATGGCCGTCTCTCACGCTGGAAGGCAACCTCATTGCGCCAGCAATGGTCGCAGAGATTGCCGCACCGAAAGACGACGCAGATACACGAAAGAGCTATGGAATCCGTAAGGGGCTGACAATCCGAGAAGAGATCTCGACCGCTTTCCGTGTCGGCCAGTCACATTTTGATGCTTTCGCGAAGCTCGACAATCCGTCAGCTGAGAAGACTCGACGCTTCATCCGTGATTTTTTGGAAGAAACCTTTGGCTTTGACGACCTGACTCCTTGTGATGGCGTGGTTTCGTTCCTCAGCGGCGGGCGGGCGCCCGTGGTGGTGGTTCCGCCTACTGAGGACAGGCTCGACCGGCGCAGTCCGACTCTTTCTACAGATCGGTCGCGGTCTCCCGCCTTCGCCCTTCAAGACTATCTGAACGACAACGATGCTGCGTTGTGGGGCCTCGTCACGAATGGCGTCCTTGTCCGACTTATGCGGGACAATGCTTCTCTAACTCGTCCCGCATACATCGAGGCGGATCTTGCCCAGATCTTTTCCAACGAAGATGCGGCTTCTTTCTCCATTCTGTGGTTGCTGATCCATCGCAGCCGTTTCGGTGCTGAGGGTTCGCCGGCGACGGACTGCGCCCTTGAGCGCTGGCGCGAGACAGGGTCGCGCGAGGGGGAAGCTGCGCGGGATCGTCTGGCCGATCAAGTTCAGCTTGCGCTTAGAGTGCTCGGCTCCGGATTCCTCGAAGCCAATCCCGATCTCGCGACGAAGCTGAAATCGGGCGATGTGAACCTGACTGAATGGTTCAACGAGCTTCTGCGCCTCGTCTATCGTCTCATCTTTCTGATGGTTGCCGAGGATCGCAGTCTTCTGCACCCCGATACAGCGCCGCCCGCGGCGCGCAAGCTGTATGCTGACGGTTACAGCCTCGCCCAGTTGCGCGCGCAATGTTTCCGCGCCTCGACATGGGACAGACACTACGATCGCTATGAGGGCCTTAAGATCGTCTTCCGCTCGCTTGCTCACGGTGAGCCAAAGCTGGGTTTGCCTGCACTCGGCGGACTTTTCTCCGACGACAGACTGCCCCACTTGGAAACCGCCCGTCTGCGCAACAAGGCGTTTATGGAGGCGATCTATCGGCTCTCCTGGCTGTCGGACAAAGCCGGCATGGTCCCTGTCAATTGGCGCGCCATGGAAACCGAGGAACTGGGCTCAGTCTATGAATCCTTGCTTGAGCTGCAGCCGCAACTTGCTGATGACGGCAAGACCCTGATCTTTGCGTCGGAAGCCGCCGAACAGAAGGGCAACCAACGCAAGACCACCGGCTCATACTATACGCCCGACAGCCTCGTTCAGGCACTGCTCGATACGGCGCTCGACCCAGTGCTTGACAAGACAGAGGCCGAAGCGAGCGATCCCGCGGCTGCGCTCCTGAAACTCTCAGTCATCGATCCGGCCTGCGGCTCAGGCCACTTCCTGTTGGCTGCGGCGCGGCGCATCGCGACGCGCCTCGCACGGCTTCGTGCTGACGGCACGCCATCGCTTACGGATTTCCGTCACGCGCTTCGCGACGTCGCTCGCTCCTGTCTGTACGGAGTTGACCGCAACCCCATGGCGGTCGAACTCACCAAGGTCGCCTTGTGGATCGAAACCGTCGACCCAGGCCTGCCGCTCGGCTTTTTCGATGCGCAGATCCGCTGCGGCGATGCGTTGCTTGGCGTTTTCGATCTGAAGGTTCTGGAAGAAGGTATTCCCGACGCCGCCTACAAGCCGCTTACCGGCGACGACAAGGAGGTGGCGCGGTACTACGCGCAGAAGAACAAGCGTGAGAAAGCCGAGAAGGACCGCATTGCAAAAGGGTTCGGCTTCAATCGCGCACACGACCTTATGCGCGACTTCGAGGCGCTGCGCGCCATGCCGGAAAATACGGTGGAGGAGGTCGACGCAAAGGCCGAAAAACTGAGCGGACTAACTGCGGAAGGAGGCGCTGCCTGGCAACTTGAATCAGCTTGCGATCTCTACGTCTCGGCCTTCTTGCTGCCGAAGACAAAGAGCGGACCCTACGCCGGACCGGATGGATTGCCGCGTCGCGGAAGTGAGATGGCGCCGACTAGCGGAACAGTTTGGGAATGGCTACGGGGAGTGAAATCTTTCGGGCCCATGTTCAGCGCCGCAATTAGCTCGGCGCAGTCAGCGCGCGTTTTCCATTGGCCACTGGAGTTCCCGGACATCATGCAACGTGGTGGCTTCGATGTCGTGTTGGGGAATCCGCCTTGGGAGCGGATAAAGCTGCAAGAGCAAGAGTTTTTTTCGTCTCGAAATCCTGAAATCGCAAATGCCGCCAACAAAGCTGCGCGCAATAAGTTAATTGAAGCGCTAGCAAACTCGCCTTCTGGCTCTGTAGAACGTGCGCTATCCGACGCTTTCATCGCCGCTAAACGAGAAGCAGAGGCTACTAGTGAGTATGTACGTGTCAACGAAGATAATGGTGGCCGTTTTGCGCTGACTGGCCGAGGGGACGTAAACACTTATGCATTGTTTGCGGAACTGTTCTCTAGTCTCGCCTTGGGCCGGGCAGGAGTCATCGTGCCGACAGGGGTGGCGACCGACGCTACTACCGCACCTTTTTTTAGCTATCTGATAAGCACAAACCGGATAGTTTCTCTTTTCAGTTTTTACGAAATTAGGCTGATATTTTCGGCAACTGATGACAGAAACTCGTTCTGCCTTCTTACTTTGGGAGCCGCTATTGATGTTCCGAAGTTTGCTTTTTCTATTCTGCAGCCTGCGGACATAGCAGACGAACGGCGTGTATTCGAACTGTCGCCGGATCAAATCATTTCCATCAATCCGAATACGAAAACAGTCCCTATTTTTCGTTCGCGAGCTGACGCAGAATTGACGGCAAAATTGTATCGAAATGTGCCGATCTTAATTCGAGAAACACGCGAAGGAGAAGAAAACCCATGGAATATCGAATTCATGACGATGTTCCATATGTCGAACGATAGCGGTCATTTTCATAAGTATAGGCAGCTCGAATCTGATGCTTTCACTTGTGATGGAGCTGATATGGTAAGCGGCGACCGCAGATTTCTTCCTCTGTATGAAGCTAAGATGATTCATCAATTCGATCATCGCTGGGCTGGATACAACAAGGATGGAATAACTACGAAAGACGCGCTGAACGAAGACAAGGCGGATCCGTATTGGGAGCCAATGCCACGCTATTGGTTATCAAAATCCGACATTACTTCACGGCTGGACTCCAGAGGGTGGACTCGCAATTGGATTATGGGTTGGAGGGATATTACAAACGCTACTGCGGCCAATACGGTTATCGCTGCAGTCATTCCTAGGAAGGCAACAAACCATAAGTTGCCGCTATTTTTTTGTAATGGGTATGAATCAAAGCAGCACGCTTTGCTTGCTAACCTGAATTCTATTATTCTTGATTATGCCGCAAAACAGAAAGTAGCGGGAACTAATCTAACATATTTTTATCTTAAGCAATTTCCTGTGCTGCCGCCAAATTTCTACACTTCCGCACGTTTGGCGTTCATCACTCCGAAAGTGCTTGAACTCTCTTACACATCTTACGGTCTCATGCCTTTCGCGCAGGATTTAGGCTATGATCGCTCACCTTACTCGTGGAACCAGGACCGTCGCGGCGACCTTCGTGCCGATCTCGACGCCTTCTATGCTCGAGCCTATGGTCTGACGCGCGACGAGTTGCGCTACATTCTCGATCCTGCTGATGTGAAGGGTGCCGATTACCCCTCGGAAACATTCCGGGTACTGAAAGATAAAGAAATCCGCCAATACGGTGAATATCGCACGCGGCGGCTTGTCCTTGCTGCGTGGGATCGGATGGAAGCTGATGGCGTCTTTGCGGAGCTCGGGCTGAGTGATGACGTTGTGGGTATTGCGGCGCATCAGATGCAGCTCCCGGCGCTCAACACGATTTCGGATGGCGTATGGGCTTGGTCGCAAGGGGGTGACGAACGAGATCGCGTCCGGGTGCAACTTCGCGCGGTAGCCGGCATAATGCCGGATGGCGTCGATGCGCGTTGCGCCCGTTTGGCGACGCTCGCATGTCTGTATCCTGATCTTCTCAATGGCTTTTTGTCCGCGACGGATCAGGTCGAATGGCAACGTATTGTCGGCCTGCAAGCGAGGCCTAGCGCAGTTGTTTCCGCGCTGACGCCGCCTACGAATGCTGCCTGGGGCGCCGCCTATAACGAATTGGTATCGGCAGCAGTCCTCGATGTGTCGGCGGATGGCGGCAGTTGGAGTGCGGGACCAAGGCTCGACCGATCCACCTTGCATGCTGATGACCCAGCTGTCGGGCGCGCGCTCTTTGCCTGGTCCAGGTTGCAATCCATCGACCTGGAGCAGGGGATTGCAGGGCTCTCTGCGGACATCATCCCGTTCATCCGGGAGGGTCGTCTTGCAGCCTAGTCTTTTCCAGCCGCAGGAGATCGAATTCAGTCTGCCGGACGGTCGGCGAGGGCCGCCGCTCTGGATCAGACGAATTGGGCTTTGGAAGGACGTATCGACGCCGTTGCGGGATATTCCATTGCGTCAGGGCGTAAACATTATCTGGTCGCCGGATCTTTCGACCAATGAAAAAGGGGCCACGCCTCACGGCAGCGGCAAGTCCACCTTTTGTCGGCTGATCCGCTACTGTCTTGGCGAACGCCATTTCGCTAACGAGGATCAGCGTCCGCTGATGCAGCACAAGCTGCCTGACGGGTTTGTTGGCGCCGAAATCATAATCGGCGACGAATGCTGGGTCGTAACACGGCCGATCGGCATGAATGTTCCTTCTCGCGCTGTGCGAGCTGACCGGATCGAGGAGACGTTCGGCCAGCTGCTCGTGGGAACTGATCCCCCCACGATAGCGTCGGCGGTTTCGGATCGATTTTGCGTCGATTACCGAGATCAAGTGCCGGATAATCTGAATGCAGAGCAAGTATGGGATGTCTTGCTCGCGTGGCTCGCTCGGGATCAGGAATGTCGCCTGGACGACGTGTTCGATTGGCGCTCCAAGCGCTCAGGCTCTGGATCGCCCGCGCAAGAACTTTCGCTCGATGCGAAGCTTGCAGTTGTTCGCTTGGCCATTGGGGCCCTGTCGGCTGCAGAAGTCTCGGCCAACGCACAGGTCAGGTCGCTTGCGCGAGGCCGTGACGATCTCAAGCAGAAGCTCAATCACCTCGATTGGTTCCAAAAGCATCGCTTCGAGGAATTGTGCGAAGGGCTCTCCTTGCCGAAAGAGCGCGATCCCGCAGACGAAACTGTCAGGAAAGAGTTGATCGACAAGGCCAATGAAGAATTGGCGAAAGCAACGGGTGCGACACATACCAAGGGTCAATCGCCAGGAACGGACTTGCAGGCAAAAAGGCGACGGCTGCAAGCGGAAAGAAACAAGAATTTTGAAACTCAGGCGAACGCCCAAGCCTTGCTTAAGTCGCTTCCGGCGCAAATCTCCGCGGCGCGGGCGGAGCAGGGCACGGAGCAGGCCCGCCTGGAAAGCGGCGTAATCGGCAGATGCTCAATCTGTCAGGTCAACATCGATGATGTGCTCGCAGAAGGGTGCAAGATTTCTCGCGAACGGTGTGACCTTGATGCGGTTCGAAAGCGCATTCAAACTGCTGAAGACAATGTCGCGGCGCTGGTCAAACAACAAGGAGACCTTCCCAAGTCGATTGGGACTCTCGGATCAGAGATTGCTCGCATCGATCAGGAGTTGGAGGCGGTCGACAAGGAATTCGAACGGCTCGAAAAGCAGTTCTCCGCGACCGATAGTAAAGTCAACGGCGCGCGTGAACTCGTTCGAGAAGCAGGTTGGTTCGATCGTCAGATGGCCGGACGGGAAGCAGAAATCAGACGCCTTGAGGCGGTCGAGGCTAAGATCGAAGGCCTGCGAGATTCGATTAAGCTGGAAAGGGAGCGGGTAACGGCGGCTATTGGTGATCTGGAGATCGTATTTCAGCAGCTTGTCGCGAGCTTAATGCCTAAAGGATGCTCCGGCAAAATTCGCCTGGACGGAAATGGTCTTCACACAGATATTCTTCTTGAGAGAGGCGTCGGCCTATCAACGGCGGCGGTGGAGTCGTTCAAAATCGTAGCTTTCGATCTGGCGGCTATGATCCTTTCCGTAAATGGTAAGGCAAAAATGCCTTCTTTGCTCATACATGACAGCCCGCGCGAGGCCGATCTCGATGCGGACATATATTCGAATCTATTCGATTTTGTTTTGGGGTTGGAGGACAAAGTGAGTCCACCTCCGTTCCAATACATAATTACGACAACGACCGCACCATCCCAGCGCGCGCGCAATCATGACGCCATGCGCTTGGAGCTATCATCAACTCCGGCTGAGGCGCGTCTTTTCACAATGGATTTTTAATGATCGAGAGGCCCCAGAGTTTCATTGTCTCCACGGAGTGTCAGAAAGCAGCTGAACAGAATGGCTTTCGACGGGTGCTCGGTGAGGATCGGGGCTGGGCGGCATTTCAATCCACGACAGCACAGGGAACGATCTGGCTTGCCGCATCAGGAGCGTCTGGACCATGGTTACTTGCCCTCGAGCACGCCGGCATAATTGACGAACTAGGCTCGTCCTCGACGGAGGTGCCGGGGCCTGGGCTTGCGCGCTATGTCTTCGACACTTTGGGTGCGCTCTACGCCGTCTTGCCGCGGATCTATCAGTTGGCCACCAGTTTGCCCGACGCTCCTTTGAGGGAGTTTCAAGGCAAGACCGAGGATCTGCCGAAATCAACCGATGCCGAACGGCTTGTGATCCAACGTATCGGCCAGGACGTTTTTCGCTCGAAGCTCATGGACTATTGGCAAGGCCGGTGCCCTTTGACTGGGATCACGAACCCATCGCTCCTCCGTGCATCGCACATCATCCCTTGGAGCGAATGCGAGAGTGATGCCGAGCGGCTCGATGTGCACAATGGACTTCTATTGTCGGCACTATGGGATGCTGCTTTTGACCGTGCGCTTGTGACCTTCGACGACGAAGGAAGGCCGCAACTCTCCGCGCGCCTTTGCGATGCCTCGCGTGTGGAGCTTCGTTGGTACTCGCCCCTATCTCTGACCGACGCGCATCGTCGCCGATTAGCAGTTCATCGAGAGCGCTTTCGAAAGCTCGCAATCGGGGAGCTGGATTAAATCTTGGCTCGGACTTTTACGCGTGAAGAGTTTTACGAACTCGTGTGGTCGCGGCCTATGACGCATCTGGCCAAGGAGTTCGCGATTTCTGACGTTGCGCTCCACAAAATTTGTAGAAAGCATAATATTCCAAACCCACCGCTTGGCTGGTGGGCGAAAAAAGTGACCTGAGCCCCAACTTTCCTCCGGGTTTGAGGAGAGTCCTTGGGTTGATGCTCTGAGACCATTTTCTGGATCGCCGGAGGCTGGAGTTTTCCGGCTGCAATCACGATGACGGGCTGGTCGCGTCACCGGGATTTTGCAATGCGGTCGGGACCTTGTATCCGATCGCGCTGTGAGGACGAACCTCATTGTAGTCTCGACGCCAATCCTCCAACTTTTCACGGGCATCGGCAAGTGTCAGGAACCAGTGCGCGTTCAAACATTCCGCCCGGAACTTGCTGTTGAAAGCCTCGATGTAGCCATTGTCCGTCGGCTTTCCCGGTCGTGAGAAGTCCAGCGTGACATCATTGGCATAGGCCCACAGATCGAGGTCACGCGAGATGAACTCGCTGCCATTGTCCACTCTGATCGTCTTCGGGTAGCCGATCTGATGGCATACCCGCTCGAGCGTCTGCACCACATCTTCGCCGCGATAGCTGAACCGCGGATCGGTTGCCGGACAGTAGCGTGAATGGGTATCGACGATCGTCAGGATGCGCAGCTTCTTGCCCGTCGCCAGCTGGTCATGAACAAAATCCATCGCCCAAACATCGTTCGGGCAGGCAGCCTCCTGGCGGTCCTCTCTGAGCTTCGCCTTCACCCGCCGCTTCGGCGTCTTGTTCCTCAGCTGCAGTCCCAACTCGTTATAAATCCTTCGGGTCTTCTTCATGTTGATGATCCATCCCTCGCGGCGCAACAGCACATGGACGCGACGGTATCCGTAACGCACCCGCGTCTCGCAAATCTCCCTGATCCGTCGTTCGAGCGCGGCCTGCCCGGCGTGACGGGATTTGTAATGGTAGGTCGAGGTGTCGAACTTCAGTGCCTTGCAGGCCCGCCTGATCGATATCCCCCAGTCCACCAGCATCCCGTAGACCAGCTTGCGCTTCCGGGCAGGCCTTAAAGTTTTCGGCGAATGACGTCCTGGAGCATCTCACGGTCAAGGGTCAGATCGGCCACAATCTTCTTGAGCCGGGTGTTCTCGTCTTCCAACGCCTTCAAGCGACGCATCTCGTCGGGCAACAACCCGGCGTACTTCTTCTTCCAATTGAAATAGGTCGCCTGGCTGATCCCGGCCTTCCGGCAGATCTCCGCCACCGGCACACCGTCATCCCCCTGCTTCAAAATGAACGCCTTCTGGGCGTCCGAAAACTTCGAGGCCTTCATCGTCTTCCGCTCCTTCCCAGCCGGGAAATCAACGCGGAAAACTCTACCCAAAAACGATCCAGTTTTCAGGGATCAGGTCACGGCCCGTCGCCTATCCTCCTGCGTGTCATGCGACGGGCCGGGCGGATTGCGGCGATCGGGATCGGTGGGTTTCGCCGTCATTCCAGTCTCCTGTCCGAGGGGTCGCCGGATGCAGATTGCATCGCGACGCTGACCGCGGGGAAGGACGCGCAAGGCGCACCTTCCCCTTCGACCAGTTCAGGAGGGGGAGAAAGACGGGCTTTAGCCGCCGAGGAGCTTGTCGTTATGACATGAATGAAGTATCGCCTGACGCGCGGCCGCTGACAACCCGCGCAACTGTAATCTCAGTGCTCGGACGCGCCGGCGTCCGACGTGTCCCGGCGGATCTGAGAGTGAAGCAGGCGCTGCATTTCACTGCGAAAATTCTGGTTGATCCGCGCCGCCTGCGCATCAAGCTCCTGCTCGATCGTGATCCGCGCCCGAATGACTTCCGTCTGACAGGTCGCGTCGCCCCCGCACCCGTTGAAATGCCGCCAGAAGGCGGGCCAGCCGTCAGCGCGCGTAGCATCGACCTCCCGCAGGGCTGCGTCGCGGCGCACTCGCGCCGATTCGATCGCTGAACGGGCGTCGTTCTGGCCTACCGATGGCGCATCGATTGGTGAGGTGGTGCGTTTCCAGTAGCAATCCTTGCCCTTCGTATTCGGAACGACCTGCAGGATCGTGAAACCGCGGTCGGGCAGGTCCTTGCTGTCACAGCCGGCGTGTATATCCGCCTCTTCGTAGGTGAAACGGTCGGTTTCGGCCTGCGCGTATACCGGCGTTGCGAACGCAACGCTTAGACCAGCAATCGCCAGCGCAACGACGTAATGCTGCGCGAGGTCCGCCCGACTCAAGCGGCCGCCGGCGCCGGGCATCTCGTTAATGCCGTCAGCACGATGCGCCACGCTATAACTACGCTCAGTGTTCATAGCATGCTCCGTCCCTCCAATTTCCGTGATCGCGTTCACAAATGCCTTGGTCGTACTTGTCTTGTGCCTTGTCGAACGCCTTTTTGAGGTCGTCGCCGTCATTTTTCTGTTGCGCAATCACCTGGCGCCAGATGGCGGCGTTTTTCGCCCAGTCCGCCTCATATTGCGCGATATAGCCCGTGACATCGCCATGAATGCGCTCGCCCGTGATCGCCGAATAGGTCGCGCCGCGCGGGCCTTCGGGCGAGATCATCCAGGCCGGGCCGGCGTTCTCGTACGTTCGGAGATCCGCGCGCCGGAACTTGCCCGTCAGACTATCGGACGCGGCCTTTTCGAGAAAGATGGCGAGGTCAGTGAAATCGGCGGGCAGCGGGCGGCGCTCCATGCGTGCGCCATCGAGGGTCCGACTGGAAATCGTGTATTTGGTGATGTTGAGCTGCAATCCCTCGTTTGCGGCGGGCGAAAAGAAACGTAGACGGACATTCACTCCGCGCCCCGGCGGGGAAATTTCGACCTCGAGGCTGACCGGCTGAGCGTCGGACTGCCACGGCAGCGCCAGGGAGGCCATCGCCGCCGCGACCATGCCCGGGAGCCCGAACGGCAATTCGTCTCCGGCGAACACTCTGGTCTGAAACGCGGGCAGAGCGTCTGATCGCCGCCATTCCGCTGCGGGCGGATTGGCGCCCGCGCCCGGAAAGGGCGCGATGAAAATCTTCAGGCGGTCGTCGTGCAATTCGTAAGGCAGGCTCTGGCTGAACCGGGGATCGACTTTGCTGGTGAAAGTGAGGACGCCACCGGCGAGCGCGTAAGCGCCGTGGTCGTCTGGCGTTGCGTCCTGCATGTAGGTCGCGTAGGACCCGTCCGGCCGCAATTCGAGGACGTTGAGATACGACTGTCCGACCGCGTCCTGATAGCGAATCTCCCAGACGCCGGCAGGTCCGTCAGCGACGACGGCATCAGCCGCCGCGCCCGTTTGCGGTTCGCCGCAGGCCGCTGCGCCAAGGCAGAGACCGGCGGCCAGAACGGATATCAAGCTTCGTTTCGACATTATTCCAGGCCCGCTCCGTTCTTTAACTCCTGCAGTCATTTTCGCCGCTTCCAGATGCTCGTGCCGAGGCGGCCGGTCAGTTCAAGCGTGTCATTGTCGTGGAAGCGGTAGGTTCCGCTGTCTTCAGACGCGAAGTTTACCGCTTTCTGCGACCAGACGCCATCTTTCGCCGTGTATTCGCCCTGAAAGCGCGTTTGGTCCATTGCGAAGGCATAGGTGGCGTCCGCGCGGAATTCCCAGGTCCAGTTCGTCTGCTGGGGGATCGCGAGCGTCCAGGCGCCGACGATCCGAGGGTCGACGCGGGACGATGGCGCCGATTTGTTGTCGCTTGCCTGTTTCGGCTTGCTGCTTCTGGCCAGCCGCTTCAGCGCATCCGCCGCTTTGCGGCAAGCGGCGGCGTCGGTGCAGGGTATGCGGATTATCGGCGCGTTGGCGCTCTCCCCGAACCCGGTCATCAGCGTTGAGAATTCGAACACGCTGTGCAGCGGCATTTCAGGCGGATCGAGGGCGGCGCAGGCGACCCCGCCTTTGCATGCCGCCGTCACCCAGTCGTCGCGCTCGCCTCCGCCGCGCCCCGACATCGCTTCGACGGAGCCGGCATCGAGCCCCGCGAGGTCAATGGCGAGATCATAATCGCGAAAGAGGGTGTCGACGCTGCATTCATTGCCGCGACTATGCCCGGCGCGCAGGATCGCAAGACAGACCTCGCGCCGCACCAGAAGCGCGCCCGCTTCGTCGAATGCGACATCGAGCCCGCGCATGAGGCGCGTCACCTCAGCGCCCGTGACCGGGAGAGAGATTTCCGCGCCTGCGACTGCATCGCGAAGCGCGGTGAGCGAAGATTCGTTCCGCCGCGCATCCGTCCCAGCGGATGCGGGCTTGCGCGGGGGCGGCGCGCCGGCGCTCGCTTGTTCCTTCAACAGAGCGACGATTTCGTCACACGCCTCTTCCCCGGGGCAAGGCACGGTCAGAACATTGTGCGCCCGAATGCCGTTATTTGAAACGCACGCGCCGCCGTCCCGGCAGAAGACGACGACCGCGTAATTATCGGCGCCGGGATCATCCTTTTGCGCGAAGAAATCGTCGAGGAAGCCAATCTCGCCGCCATCCCGGTCGAAGAGCCGCGTCGAGATGGCGTCAGGCTTCGCATCCGCAAGCGAAATTTCTTGATAGACCTGTTCAGGGAGGGCATCTTCCGCGCAGTCCTTGCCGTCGCCGAGGCGGCACGTCTCCAGGCTGACAAGAAGCGCGCCGTCGCGGGCCCAGGCGTCCTTGAACAATTCGAGATAGCGCACGGAATTTTCCGTCGCGTAGATGCGCCCGCCGCCGGTGGCGAGATCGGCGATGCGGCCTGCGAGGCGGCCCATCGCGCCCTTGCGCGGCTTTTCCGACCTCGATGCATCCGACACAAAGCGGATGAGGCCGCGCAGGTCTTTCAGGATCGCGCCGCAGGCGTCAGCGTCGTTGCAGGGGAGATAATAGGCGGTCGTCCAGTTGCCGACTTCGGCCCCGTCTTCTGCGAACCGAATGCACTTGTCGATGGCCCCGCATTCGACACGCAATCGCGGATCCTGATCGTCCGGCGCGAGCGGGTCCACATACAGGGCCGCAGGATCAAGACCGGCGAGATCGAAGCTGTAGCCGTAGCGCGTCGCGGCGGCCGCGCAGTCGTCGCCGTCATCGCAGGCCTTGCCGCTGACGATCAGGAACCGATCCTCGTAAAGCTCGGCGCCTTCTGCGAGGAACACGCCATGGCGATCGTCGAGGGTAGCGCCTTTCACATGGCCGCTGATGCGCCGGGCTGCTCTCTCCGCCTGCCGCGCATCGCCGATCGCCGTCGCCGGCTTCATCGCCTCGCGGTGCGCGCGGAGCCACTCGGCGAAGGCGGGCGTTGCAGCGAAGCTTGCAATACCGCCGAAATCGGCGGTCGCCTGCCCGCAAGCCTCTTTGTCCCGGCACGGGAAGAAAACGTCGAGGCCGCTGGCGTCAGCGCCGACATTTTCGATGCAGCCGTCTTTTACGCGGCAACCGCCGTAAACGGATGCGCCCTGATATTCCGTCTCGTATTTGCCGTCATTGATGTTTTCGAAGTCGAACAATGCCATCTGCGTCGCGTCGAGATCGGCGAGGGAAACGCGCGAAACCTTGCGCTCCCATTCCTCTTCGACGCAACCGGCCGCATCATCGGCGCCGCAGACGTCGAGCGCGATCCGCAGGTCGCCATCCGGGTCGAGTTCGATCGACCGGCCGCGATAGGCGACCCGTTCGGCCGAGGATAAGGTGTTGCCGGCGACATAGCTGTCAAACCAGTTGACCGGATCGACAACATGCTCCGCGCCGCGGCTCGCCGCGTCGAGGCGGGCGACGGCCTCTTCCATCGCCTTCCCGTTGTCGATGTAGGCCCGCCCCGAAACCGCATCGAGAAACTGGCGCAGCTTCGCCGCCAGTCTGTCGCAGGATTTCGGGTTGGCGCAGGCGATGCGCAGCCGGTTTGAGGCAGCCGTGACATCATTTGCAGTCTTGACGGCCGCGTCTTCAGCCTCGCGCGCGGCGGCGTCGCAGTCGCGTTCGCCGCAAGGCGCATAGAAGCCGAATTTCCCGACATACGCGCTGAAGCAGCTCTTGTCATAGTTTGGGGAACACCCGAATTCGACGGCGAGGCCGGATTCGCCTCTTTCAATGTCGGGTTGCGTGACTGTGATGCTGGCCGGGTCGATGTATTCCTTCTTGATGAAATAGTCGATTGCGACCCCCTCCTTTCGGCCGCACGCCTCCGGCTTTTCGATAGTCGGCGCGCAGTCCCATTGGCGCAGCTCGACGAGCCAGGTCTCTTCGAACATGCCGGCGACGCGCCTCGCGGTCAGGGCCTCGGTCCGGGCGACCTCGATGTCGTCGAAAAAAAAAGCTGGCGTCTTGCGGACCGTGACGCTCTCTCCGGAGAAAGCATTGATCTCCTTCGCGAGCCCCGCCGGGTCCCTCGGCCCGCCACCGCACGCCGCCAATAGCAGCACGAGCGCACTCCAGGCGAATCGGCCTCGTCGCATCATGGCGTCGGCTCCTCGAAAGACGATTGAAGTTTAGCACAATTCTCCGCGCCGCGTCATCAGCGAGGGCCAGAAGCGCCCGTTCTGGCGCTTGCGGATCAACCCCAGAAATTGCTCAGGATCGTCTTCGAAGACATGTCTAACTTGTCAGAGGACTGTCTGCGATGGCGCCGGAATCGGTGACGGTACTTTTCGACAGAATTTTCGTAACCCGTTGAATAGAGCGTCGTGGCTCCATCGAGTGGGAGTGAGGTAGTTGGCCTTCCGTCGAAAATAACAAAATAAAAACAATAGTTTAGGGGGCATGTTCAACTATTCGGGATAGGCTGTTCCTGCCGCTCTGCAGTCTTTTGGTGCTGGCGCTATTGCTCGCGGCGCGGCGGCGGGGCGCGGTTCGCCTCGGCTATGTCGAAATCCTTTCGTTTTCGCTCGGCGTGCTGCCGTTCCTGATTTTCGTGCTCAAGGATGTAACCGGTATCCTCACCCGAGCGACCCTGGGGCCGGTCGGGGCGCTGAAATATTCCTTTCTGGTACTGGGGCTGCCGACCTGCATCTTATTCGTTGTGGCAGCGCTGGCCCTGGCGTTCAGGCGCGCCCTTGCGCCGCAAGATGCCACCTATCGCGGATGGAAAATCGTCAGCTTGACGCTTCTTTTTGTCCTGCTTCAGGTTTTCCAGTCTCTCTGGCTTTTTCAGGCCGACGCATCGCTTTGAGAACTTGCCTCCATATCGCCGGCCAATCCCAGTTCCCTTGCCTTGCGGCCCCAATCCTCGATGATCGTGTCGGGTAACCCCCGCGCCTTCACAAGCGGGCCCTGCGTGGGTGTGCGATCGCCGAATTTTGAAAATTCGGGCAATTTGTCACGCGTAACCCTTGTCGCCTGTTCGGCTTCTGCTTTCGCTGCCAGCGGCGTCAAGTGGCCGAAGAGTTCGGGGTCGTCTCCGCGCAAACCTCTCAGCATGCCGTCGCGAATGATAAATCCGGCAGACGGGGTATCGACATCCCGCACCCAATAAGCTGCCGAGAATTCGAGTTCGGGGAAAGTGGCGGCAAGCGCTTCGCACTCCTCCCAGATCTGGGTCGGGTATCCCCGCTTGATCTGTTCGCAAAGCGCAATCGTTCCGTCGGGAAAGCACCAGCCGCGTCCGCCGGCTATTTGCCCGTTGGTCAGAAGATGGAGCCCGCATTCATCGCCTTCGGGGCTCGTCCAGTTGAGCCATTGCCATCTATTCTGGAATCGAAGGAGATCCTCGAACAACGCATTATTGTCGACCCGGTACCCGCCGTCCGGCAGGGGCTGGTGATAATCTTGCTCGCTCGGCACACCCAGTACGGTTCTCACGGCACTCTGATAAGGTGAGTAGCTGCCACCATGCGTAAAAAACGCGTCCGTACGGCGAATGATTTCAACGGCCAGGTCGGGGGCGATAGCGGGGCCATATATCACCCAATCCGCATATTTGCCGTAGGGCAGGTCTATGCCGTCATAGTCCACAAGAAGGTCCTTTCAGTCAGCACGCGGCAATATTCCAGACTGCCGGCAAATTCGGGATGCGACTTTGCTGCTGGCTTTCATGGATGGTTGCCCGAGTGGAATTCGAACCCGCGCAAATCGGCCATTTGGATCAAAACACCCTGCCAATTTAGTGCACGGGCATATATGTTGGCCCAACCTCCAGCCCGGAAGACATCCTGTGCTTGAGCTGGGCGTGCCGTTGCTCAACGATAAGGACCATATAGATCATTCTTCGGCAATTATGAGGCCAAGCGCGATCAAGCGGGAATCAAGCCAGCCAATTATGGAATCATATGCGCTCAGTCGTGACCCTTCTGATACCGACGATTGTAGATATCCTAATCAACTTACAATGAGGTGGGGCAGAAGACAGAGTTTAAAACAACGGATGTGAAGACATAATCGCTCACGATCACGGAAACGTGAATTTTGAAAAACGTTGTTGAATCAATGGCTTAAATTTTGACGGTATTTCTGACGGTACGCTGAGCGCGTCGTCCAAAAACATACAAAAAATCAACTACTTAAGCGTCCATGATATGATGGAGTGGGAATAGAATGACCGCCAGCAAACGCATCGTCATCTCCAGCGATCACGCGGACATCGAACTCCGCAAGACCATTGCGGCGCACGTTGCAGCGCGCGGCTGGAACGTGATCGACATCGGCCCCATGACCTCCGAAAGCACGCACTATCCGCTCCATGGCGAAGCCGCCGCAAAGCGCGTGGCTTCCGGCGACTGCCAGCTCGGCATCATCGTCTGCGGCACCGGTCAGGGCATCATGATGGCGGCGAACAAGGTGAAGGGTATTCGCTGCGGCGTTTGCTCCGATACGTTTTCGGCCCGCATGATCCGCCAGCACAATGATGCGAACATGTTGTCGATCGGGGCCCGCGTGGTCGGCGAAGGCTTGGCACTCGATATCGTCGACGCTTTCCTGACGGCCGAGTTCGAAGGCGGCCGGCACGCGACGCGCGTCGAGATGATGATGGCTATCGAAGGTTAGCGCCGGGTAAGTGTAGCAATTCCTGTCTGTCTCGCCGAATATGCCGGGGACAAGGGAGGACAGGATGGACCAGGCGGCAGATTTTCTGGCGGAAAGCCGCGCACTGCGGGCGTTGCTGTTGAACCGGCCGGAATCTGACTTTGAAAAGGTTACCCGGTTCAAGGACTGGACCGTCAGCGACGTACTGCGCCACCTCCATTTCTGGAACTGGATGGCCGAACTCCAGCTCGCCGACGAGGCCCGGCTGGAAGCGGAGCTGACCGCTGTCGGCACCGAAGGCATGCGCCCGCGTGAACGGCGGCACGCCGGATCAGCAGCAGGGCAGGATCTCCTGAACGACTGGTGGGTGCAGGCACAGCGGACCGCCGAAGCCTTCGCAAACGCGGATCCCAAGGCTCGTCTAAAATGGGCGGGGCCGTCCATGAGTGCTCGCTCGTCCATAACGGCACGTCTCATGGAGACCTGGGCGCACGGTCAGGAAGTCTATGACCGTCTGGGCGCAGTGCGGGAAGACGCCGACCGGATCCAGAATATCGCCGTGCTCGGCGTGAATACCTATGGATGGACCTACAAGGTCCGCGGGCTCGAACCGCCGGGACCGATGCCGTTCGTTCGCCTGTTCGCCCCGTCAGGCGCCGTCTGGTCCTTTGGCGACGATACTAGCGGCAACCGCATCGAAGGAACCGCGACCGAGTTCTGCCAGGTCGTCACCCAGACACGAAACGTGCTTGATACCACGTTGACCGTGACGGGACCGGTGGCCGCCGACTGGATGTCCAGGGCCCAGTGCTTTGCCGGAGGCCGGAACGATCCGCCGGCGCCCGGAACGCGTTTCCGCGATACGGCAGCCTGACCCGCAGCGATTTCGTCGCACGGGCAGACATGGACAAGCACCGCGAGGGCTGTCAGTTCTCGCGCCAACCAAACAGGAGGCAGCGCGATGTCGGTCATCAAACTCGAAAAGCAGGGTCCCATCGTCATCATGACGCTCAACCGGCCGGATGCGATGAACGCGCTAGGCCAGGACGGCGACGGCAAGGCGGTTGCTGCGGCCTGCGCCGAAATCACCGCCGACCCGGAAATCCGCTGCGCGATCCTCACCGGCGCGGGCCGGGCCTTCTCCGCCGGCGGCGACGTAAAGGCGATGCAGAACAAGACCGGCGCCTTCGGCGGCAAGCCGCACGACATCCGCGACGGTTACCGCCGCAACATCCACGTCATCGTTCGGTCGCTCTACAATCTCGAAGTGCCGCTGATTTCCGCGATCAATGGACCGGCGATCGGCCTCGGCTGCGATGTGGCCTGTATGGCCGACATCCGCATTGCATCCGAGACCGCGAAGATGGGCGTGACCTTCCTCAAGCTTGGCCTGATTCCGGGCGACGGCGGTGCCTGGCTTCTGCCGCGCCTGATCGGCACGTCGCGTGCGGCGCAGCTCCTGTTTACGGGGGATGTGATCGATGCCCAGACGGCCTGCGAGTGGGGTCTCGTTTCGCAAGTCGCTCCGGCAGACAAGCTCATGGACGAGGCCATGGCGCTCGCCAAGCGCATCGCCCAGCAGCCGCCACAGGCCCTGCGCCTCGCCAAGACGCTGATGCGTCAGGGCGCAACGACGTCCTATGACACGATCATGGAAATGTCGGCCGCAGCACAGGCGCTGATGCACGAGACGGACGACCATATGGAAGGCGTCAACGCGATTCTTGAGAAGCGCGCGCCGGACTTCAAAGGGCAATAGGCCGCCTAGCGGACGGCGCCATCAGCATACAGCGCGTCAATCTCGGTCGCCGTCATGCCGAGGCTTTCAAGCACTTCGCGCGTATGCTGTCCGAGCTTCGGCGACGGTCCCTTCGGACCATCGTCCGCTCCGGGAAACCGGACGGGCGATGCCGGGGAAGGGAAGGTCGTTCCATCGCCCTTGCTGCTTGGGACCTGCACAATGGCACCTGCAGCCTCCGTCTGCGGATCGGCGGCGACTTCAGCGAGGGTCTGAACCGGTGCCCAGGCAATAGAATTCGCGTCCAGGCGTTCCGAAATTTCGGCCTTGGTATATTTTGCGAAGCCTGCATCAATGATGTCGACGAGTTCGGCCCCGTTCTGGCGCCGGGCCTTCGATGAGGTGAAGCGCGGGTCCTCCATAAGGTCTTCGCGGCCGATCACGCGGCACATCGGCACCCAATCCACATCTCCCTGCCGCTGCACGATACAGATCCAGCTGTCGTCCTTCGTCTTGAAGAAGTTCGTCATCGGCACGTTCTGCTCATGACGGCCTTTGGTCGAAGCGACGCGATTGAAGAACAGCTGAATGGCGAAGTCGGACCCCATGGCGAAAAGGCCGGCGCGGAAGAGGGATGATTCCACGAGGCGCCCTTTGCCGGTTCTCTGCGCCTCCACCAGCGCGGCACAGATCCCGGCCGCTGTCGCCATGGAAGTCGTGTGATCGCCAAATGCCGTGCGAAGCGGGAAGGGTTCCTGCCCCTTTGGCACTGTCAGGCTGCCAACACCGGTCCGGCTCCAGAAGCTCGCGACATCGAAGCCGGGACGGTCCGCATCGGGACCCTGCAGCCCGTAGCCGGTCAGTGAACAATAGACGAGCTTCGGATTGATCTTGCTGAGTTCTTCATAGCTGAGCCCCGACCTTTCCAGGCCGCCCGGGCGAACGTTGGTGAGGAAAACGTCGGCCTCTTCGACCAACTTGCGGAGCAACGCCTGGCCATCCGGTTTCGAGGTATCGATGGCGATGGATTTCTTGCCGCGATTGTCGAAATCGAAGACAGGGTTGTCCTGAATGTCGGTGCCAAGGGTGCGGAAGAAAATGCGGATGGGATCGCCGCCCGGCGGTTCCACCTTCACCACATCGGCACCCCAGTCGCAAAGAATGGAGCCTGCGCCCGGCGCCGCCATGTATGTGGCGTATTCGATGACCTTGATGCCCTCGAGCATGAGCAGCCTCCTCCGGATCTGTTTCTCGTTATCCTGCAGACCTTCGGACACTCCGCCGGCAATATCCAGACCTTCCGCAAAGGCATCCCGGCAGCGTGGCGCAGATCAGGGCTTGCCTGTCGCGCCGGTATCGTGAAAACAGCCGGATGCCGCGGAGGAGTGGCAGAGCGGTTGAATGCGGCGGTCTTGAAAACCGTTGAGCCTTTACGGGTTCCGGGGGTTCGAATCCCTCCTCCTCCGCCAGACCAATGGCTGTATCTGCAGTATTTGTGGGAACACGAGGGCACTTGCTCGAACGAACCCCGCCAATAGCCCCGCCACATTCCGGCGCGCCCACTGCTAAACCACCCTTGGGCCGCAATTGAAGGCCCAAGAATGAGGGCAGATCCACGACAAGCCTAACAGAGAGAACTTACGGCATCATGGATGTAGAAACGAAGCGGACAGTGCCGGCGTCGAACGCTCATACTGAGCTGGCTCAAGACTTGACTGATCTGATGGAAGGAAAGCGGAAGCCGTTCGTGCCGACCAAGCTTAGCCTTCCACAGGCCAGGTCTCTTGGATCCGATGAGGTCCTAGAGCTGCGGCTGGAACGCTTCGCAACCATTTCGCAGCTCAAAGCCATACTGAAGAAGTGGGAAAAGCACACAGAATTTAAGAAGAGCGGAATAGAGCAGGAAGTTCGCCAGCGCCTGTTAATGCTGTTGGCAAACACTAATGAGCCGCATCCAATGCCGATGAAATAAAGCGAGGCGCAGCTTAATCTTCTACAGCCTTCCGAAAGGCGGCAAAAAGCTCGGCCTGCTGGGCGCGCTCCTCTAGGGCCTTCCATTTTGCTAGGAGCTCGGACTCGGTTGCGGTCGGGACATAGCCCGACATGCGGATGCCAAACATGAATCGCGCCGGCGGGCTTTCCCGCATGAGAGCGGTCATACGTGACTGATCCTCTGCAGACAGGATGTCCCAACCGCGTGATTTGATTGGTTTGCTCATTCCGGAACTCGTAGCATGCGATCTATTTCGCCTGTAGGGTTCGTTCTTGCATTCTATATTTTTGTTGCCCTAAAGTTCTGAACCAGAGGTAGCAACAGTAAAGCGAAATGCAGTAGCCGCCGGAACTTCTTACTTGCCGGCTTGCCTTGGGTATGGGGGGGGGAGATGTCAATAGAACAAGATAATACGGGCGCTCGGATGGAGCAGTCCCTGATCGAGATGGCTGTCGAAAGTTGGCGGTTTTTACGTTTGTTTTCGCGTGTTGTGAACAAGTTGGACGCCGGTGAAGCTGGTCGGTACGTAAATCAGTTGCGTTACTTCCAGAAAAAGGTCGAAGAGAGCTTGGAAGCAAGCGGCCTCAAGCTCGTCAATGTCGAGGGCGAGCCCTTCGACCCGGGCATGGCCGCTTCTGCTTTGAACATCGGGGATTTTGGTCCTGACGAGCAATTGCTCGTCGATCAAATGGTGGAGCCCATCATCATGGGAGCCAATGGGTTACGGCGACAAGGCACAGTAATGCTGAGAAAGGTGCACGCATGAACTACGTCGGAATTGATCTCGGCACGACCAACAGCGCAATCTGCTCCTACGATGGGGAGGCTACTCGTCTCTATAAGAGCCCTGATCAAAATGATGTCACACCATCTGCCATCTTTATCGACAGGCGAGGCAACAAATACCTAGGTAAGCGGGCATATGACAGCGCCGCCAAGAATCCCGACAATGCGGCGACAAAGTTCAAGCGGATGATGGGCACGAGCACGCCAGTAACGCTGGCGGCAGTGGACATCACCATGACCCCAGAAGAATGCTCTGCTGAGATACTCAAGCTGTGCTTTGGCTATCTTCCCGAGGAAGTCAGGAACAGCGGAGACACCGGAACTGTGATTACGGTACCTGCAGCTTTTAACCAGATGCAAAAGGAGGCCACTCTCGCCGCCGCAGAAATGGCCGGGCTCGGTCGCGTGGCGCTCATGCAGGAGCCGGTTGCAGCCGTCATGTGTGTCATGAGGCAGCGAAGAGGAGACGGTATTTTTCTGGTTTTCGATCTCGGTGGTGGAACACTGGATATTGCCATTGCTGAGAGCATAAGCGGCAGGGTCAGCCTGCTCGCGCATGGAGGCGTCGCCATGTGCGGCGGAACCGATTTCGACAGGGCCGTCCTCGATAATGTCGTAAAGCCCTGGTTGCTGTCGAACTTCCAATTGCCGGACGATCTTGCCACAAACAAAAAATATAAATCCCTTCTTAGGATGTGCCTCTGGGCGTCCGAGAAGGCAAAAATCGAATTATCTGCCAAAGAAGAGGCCATTATCAGCCTGACGGAATCGGACCTCGTATGCACTGATGAGGCGGGCGCGGAAATCTATGTCGATATTCCTTTGCCCAGAAGCAGGCTTGATGAGCTTATTTCGAGCAAGGTCAATGAAGCAATCCAATCGGCTCGAGAAACACTCGAAAAAGCAGGCCTGAGCCCCCACGACGTGGAGCGCTTGGTCTTTGTTGGTGGACCGACCCAATACAAGCCGCTACGCGATCGCGTCGCGTTTGAGCTGGGCATCGCTCCGTCTACGGAGGTAAATCCAATGACGGCGGTAGCGGAAGGAGCTGCTGTGTTTGCGGAATCAATCGATTGGGGGGCGCAAAGTCGAGGCCGAAAGAGCTCTAGAGGCGCCCTCAGTGCTGGAGGTGCTTTGGATCTTTCCTTCAATTATATTGCACGCACACCGGATTCGAAGGCCAAGATCGTCGTCAAGCTTGGCGGCAGTGCCGCGGCGGGCGTAGAGTTTCAAGTAGATAGTCTTGATACGGGTTGGTCGTCTGGGCGTATTGCTCTCAAAGATGGCGCGGCAGTGGAACTCGCCTTGGCAAAGCCAGGAGAAAACACGTTCAAGGTATTTGTATTTGATGCGACCGGTGGGCCCGTCACTCTTCCCAACGACAAGATCATCATTTCGCGCACCGCGGCGAGTATCGATGCCATCCCGGCCTCACATTCGATCGGTGTTGAGGCTCGAGACAAGCTGGGTGGGAGAATCGTTTTGGACTATCTGGTTCGAGAAGGCGATCAATTGCCAGCAAAAGGAAAGAGGGTTTTCAGGACCGAGGAGTCCCTTCGGGCGGGAAGCGCGGGTTCAATCAAGTTCAAGCTTTGGGAGGGAGAGATAAAAGACCCGATCAATGACAACCGATTTATCGGCATGTTTGAGATCAAGGGGGGAGATTTCGACGAAGGAGTTATCGCCGCAGGTGCCGAACTGGTTTGTGAATTTGAGATGCTAGATTCCGGCAACATCATTATGGAAGTATCGGTTCCATCAATCGGGGCGTCATTCCATAGCGGACGCAACTTCTATTCTCGCCAAGAGGGGCAAGTCGATTATTCAAAGGCGTCAAAACTCGTCGCGGAGGAGTCTGAACATGCTCTGGATCGCCTTGAGGAGATGGAGTCAAAAATCGCTGACCCAAGGCTCGACCAAGCGCGCGAGAGACTGGAGCGAGCCGGCTCAATTGAGCGCGACGATACCGATCCTGAAGCGACCAAACAGGCGATGGACAATGTTCAGGAAGCCAAGCGCCTTCTGGCGCTCGCCCGGAAAGAGCATTTGAAGGATATTCGTCAGCTAGAGCTTGATAAAGTGGTTGATTTTTTTGACAGGGCTGTGCGTGAACATGCGCGCCCCACTGAAGCCAATGCGTTCGACAATCTTGTGAGAACTGCCCAAAGATCCATTGACAACAATAGCGGCGATTTTGAATCACATCTGGACGAATTGCGCAGCAAGAATTTCATGGTCCTTTGGCGTCAGGACTGGTTCGTCATTGATCAGTTCAGGTGGCTTGCTCAGGACACGTACATGTTTCCAGACGCGCGGGAGCATCAGCGACTCGTCTCAGCCGGCGAGGAGGCACTGAAGGCTAACGACATGGATAAATTGCGCTCTGTAGTTTATAGCCTCAATAGTGTCCGTATCGGTTCGTCGGGCGCGGACGATATGATGCTTTCCACAAATATTGTCCGGGGTTGATCGTGACCATCGATGCGTGGCTCCCAGTTGGTTATCAATTGCCGGATGGTGCGGCGGTGCGTTTTGCTGTGTCCGAGGGCGCTAACTGGCAAATCGTTGAAACGGGTGGCGGGGGCAAAGCGCTGATCGCTCATGAGGAACTCGCCCGGCGTTGGAAAGATTCTGGATTGATTGAGCCAAGCGTTTTGGTTTCCTTCAAATTTGGAGATCAGTTCTATGCGGAAATCTCGTGTGGGTCTGGTCAAGTCCTGTGCCCTATTGCTGAGGGAAGGTCCCCAGATACAAAGGACGAGGCCCTTTCTTTTGCCATGGCGCTCAAGGCAACGCGCGAGATAGATACAGAGTCGCCGTTGCAGGACGCGCTCTACGTGGAGAAAATCAGCCGCCTCTTACCGACATACAGCATCAGTTCGAGAACTGACGATGATGTTGTACTGGGATACTGGCTCACGGGTGGTGCAAACATCTCTGTCAAATCATTTCGCAGGCTGCGCCAGACCATGAGCTGGCTGAAGCCTAATCAACTGAAGCAGGTGGTATCAGCGGCCGGGTTTGATGTCGCTGAAATTATTCTGGGTGATCCAAGACAGGCAATGCCGCCGAAAACTCAGAAAACGCCTGAGACGCGCACGATAGGTCCAGAATCTACACTGGGTGGGGGCAGCGGATCGGAAGCAGGCAGGTTCGAGCTAGCGGGACGGCCGGAGCTCGCCTCGTTTTTCAATGAACATGTGATTGACATCATTCAGAACCAAGAGCGGTACAAGGCGCTCGGTATTGAGTTTCCTTCGGCGGTCGTACTGCACGGACCGCCTGGATGTGGAAAGACGTTTGCTGTTGATCGACTGATTGAATTTCTGGGTTGGCCCAGTTTTGAGATCGATGCCTCAAGCGTTGCAAGCCCCTACATCCATGAAACCAGCAAGAAGGTCGCAGAAGTATTTGACAATGCAATGCAGAATGCGCCGTCCGTACTGGTGATCGATGAGATGGAAGCATTTCTCGCTGATCGTGATAGGGGCTCCGGGCACCATCGTGTAGAGGAAGTAGCCGAGTTCTTGCGTCGCATTCCCGAGGCCACCAAGAACCAGGTTCTCATCGTCGCGATGACAAACAGGGTCGATATGATCGATCCGGCCATCTTGAGAAGAGGACGGTTTGATCACATCATAAAGGTGGATTTCGCCAGCGAGACCGAAGTTCTTTCCTTGTTGGAGAAGCTATTAACACGCTTGCCAAAAGAGCTAGACGTCGATCCCGGCCAGCTTGCTGGTGAGTTGGCCGGAAGACCGCTATCGGATGTCGCGTTTGTTGTCCGTGAGGGAGCAAGACTTGCCGCCCGATCTGGAAAAGACAAGCTGGATCAGGAAAATCTCCTGGCTGCATTACGCGCCGTCCCTGCAAGAGAACGTGAAGGCGGTGAGACGCGTCGTATAGGTTTTGTTTGAGTGCACTCCCATGGCATCCTCTGATGACGAGCAGGAACCAAAGAGTGGAAGAGGCTTTGCGGGCCTCGCTTCGATGGTGTCGGATGTTGAGGAAGCGGTGGCAAATGTGCCGAAGCCTCAGGAAGCAAGTGAGCCGGCATCGTCCACCCGAACCATTGCGCAGGCAAGCTCCCCATCGAACGGCAAAGAATCTGAGTCCGATCGGAAGTCTGTTGGAGTCCAAGCCAAGCCAAAAAAGGGATCCTCGGCTGGCGGATGGATTTTTCTGATTGTATTGGCGAGTGTAGCTGCCTTGATTGTCGGTGCCTGGAATAACTACAATTCCTCAAATTCTACCTATGCCGCAAACTCCTCGTCGTCTTCCACCTATGCCTCAACCGCTTCATCATCATCCGCGACACCGGCTCCGTCTTGGAAGCAGCCTACCGCGCCAGCTCCGGTTCCCGCTCGTCCCACAGAGCAGAAGCCGCCGACCGGGCGCAACAACGTGCTTTCCAGGGCTCAAATTCGCTACTGCATAGCGGAGGGGATACGGATTGAAGCGGGTCGGGCGGCAATGAACGACTATTCCGATTCCGATGTGGACAAATTCAACAGGTATGTTGACGATTACAACAGTCGCTGCGGTGAATATCGCTATCTGGAGGGTGTGCTTGCAAGTGCGCGCAGTGATCTCGAACCTTTCCGCAGCGAGATACTCACAGAGGGACGCAACAGATTTGCTCGCGGTTCATCTATAGCTGCAACCAAGACAGCCCCGGAACCGGATGCGACGGTGGAAGCTATACAGCGTCGTTTGAATGAACTCGGATATGATGCCGGCTCTGCAGATGGATTGATGGGAGCTCGAACCAGGTCAGCCATTGTTGCCTTCCAAAAAGATACCGGTGTGCAAGTAGACGGAATTGCCAACGAAGCGCTTCTGCAGAAGGCGCTCCAACAGGATGTCCACGACGCTAGTCGCAATACTAGAACGCCAACTTCGCCAGCGCACGATCCTCTATTTGGAAGTGGTGCCACAGACCCAGATCTTTCCGGGCTGTCCATTGCCGAGCGCCAATCCATCGAGGCGGTTTGCTCCAGTGACAAATACACCAAGGGTCCGGCAGCTTACAATGCCTGCCTGTCGAGACAGTTGGCGACCCTTTCAGGCCAGAGCGCGCGCCCAGATCTTTCCGGGCTGTCCATTGCCGAGCGCCAATCCATCGAGGCGGTTTGCTCCAGTGACAAATACACCAAGGGTCCGGCAGCTTACAATGCCTGCCTGTCGAGACAGTTGGCGTTGCTGAGAAACTAGTATGTGGGGACAAAGATAATGACCTCGTCCGAAGGGCTGCATCGAAGAGATTTGATGAAGTCAAACCTGCAGCAAAATCCATTTGCCCTTCTTGGTGTTTCGACCAGAGACAGTCGCCGCCGTATTGTTGAATTGGCAGAAGAAAAGTCACTGGAACTTGATCATGATATTTGCCAAAAGGCCCGGTCTGACCTGACGAGCCCAAGAATGAGGCTAACCGCCGAAATGGCGTGGCTGCCAGGAGTTTCTCCAGGGAAAGCTAGGCAACTCATTTTCGCATTGCAATCAGACCCAATGTCACTTCGGGATGAAGCGGGGCTGCCGACCCTGGCGCAATTGAATCTTCTGGCCGCGGCCTTTGAGTCCGTAGACGGATCTGAATCCGCGGATCAAATATCGGAGTTCATTCAAGAGTTGGCTTCTCTGACCGATGAGCTGTCAACTGACCAAATCCTGCGTGACATCAACGAAGACCGATCAGTCTCCGGATTTCCTGAAATCAACAGCTTTGATCCGATTGAGGCGGAACTGGCTGAGCGAAAGCGCTTCTATCGAAATGCAATCAAAGTAGCTCTGGACAAGCTTCCGGTGGCCGTTTTGGTAGACGCAATGACAATGACAGTAGACGAAGTAACGTTCGGCGGGGAAGTCCATGCGCCGGAATTGATCGACGACCTCGTGGATAGCTACGCAGTTGAGACCCAGGGATTTCTTCAGAAGGAAGCGGAGAACACGGACAAGCTTATCAATGCAGCGAGAGAAGCGGCGGCGTCAGGCGAAGAGGCGCTAAAGCCCATCATCGAAAAACTAGAATTGGTGGCACGCAATTGGGACAAGGTGGCTCAACCAATTCAGCTCAGCGCAAAGGCGCGAGGCATTGATCACGATCCCAGCCGGGAGATTGCCCGGTCGATCCGAACTCTTGCCGTAGATCTTTTCAATGAGCACGGCATGCTTGCGCTGTCGCAGCGTCTTACCAACCTAATCCAGGAATTGTTCTCTGAAGTGCCTGAAGTTTCCGATCAGGTTGAGGAAGATCTGGAAGCCTTAGCCGATATTGTCAGGAATCGAGAAGGGGCGGACGATCGGAATAGTGAGTGGGCGCGTGAAATCACCTTCCACGCTGAAATCGGCATGATATTCAAAGAGACGCTAAGCATTTCTCCCGAAGGTCTGACTTGGAAGAACCAGCACTATCCGTTGGATTCGATCACACGGATACGGTGGGGTGGCACAAGGCATTCCGTAAATGGGATACCGACTGGCACGACTTACACCATTGCATTCGGGGACAGCCGATCCGTAGCGGTTGTCGAACTCAGGAAGGATTCGACGTTTTCGTCATTTATCCAAAAGCTTTGGCGCGCAGTAGGTGTGCGCATGTTGATCCGAATTTTGGAAAAGTTGAGAGATGGGAAGGAAATGCGCATTGGCGATGCAACAATCCGCGACACCGGCATTGTCCTAGTGAAGCGCAAGTTCTTCGGCTCGAATGAGCAAGTTCCATTTTCTTGGCAGGAAATCCGGATTTGGTCCGCAGACGGTTCCCTTTTCATTGGATCCAAAGCTGACAGTAAAGCGTATGTGAGTCTTCCGTATCTAGAGCATTGGAACGTCCAGGTGCTGGAGCAAGCCATCAATTTGGTAATCAACAAGCCTGGAGCGCGAAGGCTCAGTGACATTCTGCGCTAGGCTCTGCAAAATCCGCCTGAAGCGGACGATCGGACCAGGAGGCCTCAATGACCGGGATTGGCTGTGTGTTTAACTGGTCGTCGCGACACTTTAGTTTGATTCCAAGCTGGGGATTTGGAGATGGATTCAAAATTTAATAGCAGCTGATACAATGTGTGCGGGCAGTCAGGGAGATAGCGGTGTCTGATCCGGTTGTAATCGCCTTCACTCAGTTGCTTAGCCTGGTGCAGAGCCGGGCAGAGGCCGCGCGCTGGGTCGGCTACAGTGACGATCCCAGCAACCTCGCAAAGCGGATGCGCCGACCAACAACAATTGCCGCTTTAGCACGTGTGGAGGGCCCCAGTGGCGCGCGCACGCTCTGGTACGCCTTTGCCGCCGTCGCGCTCAAAAGCGGCTCTCTGAGCGCCGCATATCGTGTTGTGGAGCCGCATGAAGGACTGAGCAATGACGCAGTACGGACGCGAGCCGTCCGGAAGTACAGGCGCCGTGACGCCCGGGCAGCCCTTTGGGAGCTCTCCAACAGCCCGCGCTGGCCGCATACCCATCCTCGCGCAGCGCGCCTTGTCGAACAGGCGTGGGAGACACAGATCGAGATCGAGAAAGAGGCGCGCCATCGAAGGATGCTGGCATTCGATGCAACGCTGCCGGCAAGGCGCCGCCGGCGGAAGAAACCCGCACGCTTGGCTGTCTTCGAAATAGCGGAGACGCCGGCACAGACCGGTGAGAAGCTTTCCGGCCGGAACAGGAAGCGGTGTGGTGCGCGCGCTCGCAGCAGGGGAGGGGAGCCGTGCCAATGCAAGGTCGTGCCAGGCAGAACTCGTTGCCGGCTGCATGGTGGCCTATCCACAGGGCCGCGGACGGCTGAAGGGAAGGCGCGCTCTGCGGAGGGATCCAGGCGCCATCATCAGCAGAAGCAGGCGCCTTAACTTCCACAGCTTCTGCACAAAGGATGGTAAGCGGGATTGGTCCTACATACACCGAAAGGATACCAGGTAGATGCCAGAAGGCCCGGATGGAAAGTGGAGATGGATCGACATCTTCTGGAACTCAAAAGACAGCGCCCCCGACATGAGGCGACTCACCAATCGCCTGACGCGCGTCTTCATTGCCTTCATGCTCCTCGCTCTTAGTGACATTATTGGACACTTCTATTGGGCGAGCCAAACTGGAAATCCCAGCGACTTCGCGCGCGGAGGCACGCTGCTGGTGGGCCTATCAATTCTCGCTTTTGGCTACAAGAAGCACCTCCTCGACCACGAGCGGTGGAGGTATCAGCACAAGATCGAACGCGAAGGTCGAGGCCCGGAAAGCTTTCTGGAGCGACATTTTTTGGAGGAAAGCGTCCGCTTCTTCGATGGAGTGAATATTGCCGCTGCTGCCCTTGGTACATTGATGGCCGGCTACGGCGATCTTTGGTTCAGTGCTTTACTTCGAACTGGCTGAAACGCCAGCAGGGCGACAACACCAAGAAACAAGGTGGAGGTGCCGACGATGATTTATCCGGGATCAAACCAAACGCGCGCGCCTTGCGTCATGGGGTTACTCAGTCAACCTTGTCACATTGCGTTGAACATGGCCGTTGGCGATTAAAGAGGGGTGGTGAGCAACAGCATTTCTGCAGGCCACGCGCGGGTGCGTGCGCAAGATGGGGGTTAGTTATTCCCCGTTGATGCATGGCGTCACGTCAGAGCGGCTGACGTTGATAAAATGTGGCCGAGTTAACACTGCGCCTGCTGCTTACGCCAAGCATCCAGCATATCCGCCGGGACCTCGCAATTTTTGTCTGTCGGCGGCGGGCTGATGGCCGGAATTGGCCACTCGCCGAAATCCACAAACTGGCACATTGCTGCCGCCCAGTCTTCTCGGGTCAAGCCATGTTTGGATTCGGATTCCTCATCCGACATCCAGCCTTTCCAGGCGCCTTTCTGCAGGAAGGTGTAGATTGCCGGCGCGTACTGGCCATCCTCGACCAAGTGCCGTTCGTGTGAATAACAAGCCTTTACGGCTTTCAGGAGGTTTTCCGCTGGTGTGGTGCGAAGGATGGTTTTCACGACTTTTGGAAGGCTGTTCCGTGGAGCCATGCGAACTTTGTTCTTCGGAAGTAGTGCCAGAATTTCATCGACGGTTTCGCACACGCATGCGCTGGATGGTTCTATAGGATGGTTCAAGGATGGTTTGGGTGACACCCTGTCACCGGGTTTGTGACACCCTGTCACCGGGTCAGTGGCGTCATTGTCACCAGGTGACACTCCGTCACCTAGTGACAGGCTGTCACCCGGTGACGAAATGTTATCGGGTTTGGTGGGGACTTGATCGGGCCTTCGAAAAGAAGCGATCGTCCGGCAGTCAATTCCCCACACAATCACTTCGCCGCCTCGAACGGCCTTCACACCGACCCTGCGGATAAGACCGTCTGCCTGCAATTCCTTCCATATCCGGAACACGGTACGCTTGGAAAGGTCGCATTGAGCTGCAATTGTCTCCGCTGATCTCCAGATGCCGGAGCCATCGTCGTTGGCTGCATCTGCCATCGCCAGCATGACCGCCTTTCTGGCAACGCTGCCAAGCGAGCTTCTGAATACGAGATTCATGACTTCGATGCTCATGCGACGCTCCTTCCGTGATGGTCGCGCTGGTCACAGATAACGTTGAGGGCAATCGAGTGGTGCAGCGTGACCGTCTGTTTGCGGTCGTTCCGGTTCTTGCCGATCAGCACGCCAAACTGGCCCTTGCAGCGGAGCAGCTTCGCCTGCGCTTCAGCGCGCTCCTCCTGGTCGAGTGCCTCGTTGTCCTTCCGGTCTTCCCAATAGTGGTCTTCCCGGTGGATCAGCAGGATGGCTGTCGCGTCCTCTTCGATCTTGCCGCTGTCCCGCAGGTCTGAGATGGCGGGCGAGCGCATCACCTTGTCGCTTTCGCGGTTCAACTGGCATAGCGCAACAATCGCTACGTCGGGGTGCTGTTTAGCCACGTCCAGTAATTCGTTGCAGGCGAAGGAGGTCTTTTCGTAGAGGCTGTTCCAGCGCTGGCGTGGAGCAATCTTGGCAATGTGATCCACGAACACAATGCCGAGCGGGGGCAGGTCGTGCTTTGAGCAATGGCGCTTCCAGGCGCGGATCTGCGTGGCAATGTCCCCGACCGTCTGACCATGCTTGTCATTTATGAAAAACTGGCGTGCCTGTGGCGTTGCGAGCGCCAGCAGTAAATCCTCGCGGGTTTCTGCACTTATCCGCCCTGGTTCTTTGAGATCGCTTACCGTTGGCGTCCAGCGGCCGGCTTGATGATTCAAGAAGCAGGCCAGGCGACGGCGCACCTCGATTTCTTTCATATCGCAGGAGACAAACCCGACGCTTTCACGTGCAGCCACGTTCCCGCCGATTGCCACGGCCAGAGCCGATTTTCCAATGCCAGGCCGGGCGCCAATAATCGACATGGCGCCGCGCTCAAACCCGCGCAGCCCTCGATCCAGCGTACCAATGCCGGTTTTCACGAGCGCCGCATGATCACTTGTCGCGAAAATATCTTCCGGCCTGTCGGCGCATGACATGACCGGGGCGTGGCTCGCCATTTGCTGCTGAATGGCCTGCAAGGCGCTCTCGTGATCCTCCAGGGCGGCTTTGCCATTTTGCCTGGCAGCCGCCGCCACGAGGGAATGGCCCTCCACCATGAGCTTCCTGCGCACTGCACAGTCACGAATCTCATTTGCGTAGGCCTCCACCACGTCCGTCATGTCCGGGCAGGCCTCGAGCAGCTGGCCAAGCCATTCAACGTCAAACCTGCCTTTGAGCGTGACGTCATCACAGACTTCCCCTTCAGGGATCATGCTGAGCATAGCTTGGAACAGGGCGCCGTGCGTTTCGTTCGCGAAGTCGTCAGGATTGATCAGGCTGCTGACCCGCCACAGCGTCCGGTTCTCGAACAGGATTGCGCCGAGTACGGCTGTTTCCGCTATCGTGTTTGTCGGTGGATTCAACATCTTCATCCCCCTGAATTTTTTCCAGTTTGCTCAATATCTCGCTCGCGGTTTCGCCGATGCATCTGAAGGGGGCAGGGTGCCAGATCCTGCCCAGCCTGGGTGACCCCGGTGGTGGGGTGGGTGCTGCAGCCGGTCGGAAGCTACGCGATCCGATCTTGGCGGGATCTATAGATGCGCATGCAAGACGGCACTCGGCCGATGAGTGATACCCTGGCGCGCTGCAGCGAAAGCCATGGGGACAAACCCGCGAGAAAGCTGGTTGATTTAGGCACTCAAAATGATATGTTTTCTCTGTCACTTCGGCCCCTTCCAGTTGAGGTGAAGCGCCCGCAAGACGCAATTCTGAAATCCGCGCCGGTCATCACGGTGCGGATTTCTTCGTTGTCGGGTCAGGCTGCATCAGATGCGTCGACACCTTCAGGCAGGCTATTGAGCCACACCTTCAGATCGTCCGCCAAGATCAGTGTGCGGTTCCCCAGTTTCTTGATCTTCAGGCTGCCATTATTGATGGCTTGATATAGCTTTGTGCGGCCGCAGTCGGCCACGGCACACGCGTGGTTCACCGTGTAAGCAAGTGGTTCGTGGCGCTTCATGTTTGGTCTCCGTGCTGGCCGCGAACTGCGGCGAACACGGGCAATTTCGGGATGTTTCCCTGTGAGTTCTACGCAGAATAAATGCCGACTATTTATTCTGACACTCGACGCCATTGCCTGTAGCGCTCTTGGAGGCGCCTCGATTCAGCGTCTTCTGACTGGATCGCCTGAGATCTGTCGGCCATATCCTTTGTGACCGCCTTAATAGTCTCCCCGGCCAAGACTCGCTTATGAATTTCAGGCATCAATTGCCAATCGACCTCCTTTTTCCCGGTGCCGATCGGCCTCCCTTTCTTTTTGGGTGGCTCGTTCATTAGTGGGACTAGGGTTCGAGTTTGATAGAATGTCTTGTCTGCGAAATGCTCACACCAGGCCTCACTTACCTCTGGGTCGTGGCTGTTCATTCCGCGAACTACTTTGTTTGCGAGACGTAATTGCTCTTCAGTCGGTCGGTACATTTTTGAGACGGGGTGCTCCCGCTCGTAGTCGTTGATTGCCTTTAAAATGATAAGTTCCCGCAGGCGTCTGCGGACCTGGTAAAGATCTTCACTTTCCATGCAGCGCCACCACTTTGCCGGCATTCCGCATCTCACAGAACTGCGCCCAAGCCTCCATCATTGTCCGGCGCTTTTCCAACGCATCACCGCGGCGGTAGGCGCGCTCGGATTCGTCTCCGACAACGTGTGCCAGGGCCTGCTCTGCCACCTCCCTCGGAAAATGCGTCCGCTCGCCCGCCCAGTCACGGAAGCTGGATCGAAACCCGTGGATGGTGAAGGCATCTGCGCCGAGCTTGCCCATCAGTTTGCGCACAGCGGCTTCTGAGAGGGATTTCTTGGCGGACTGACCCGGGAAAACGAAATCGCCGCGGCGGACCTCTTGAAGTGGCTTTAGGACCGCGATCGCTGCCTGGGTCAAAGGAACCCGGTGGGGGCGGTTCGCCTTCATTCGCTCAGGCGGGATTGTCCAGAGCCCTTTATCGAGATCAATTTCATCCCAGACCGCACAGCGCGCTTCTGATGACCGCGCAGCCGTCAGGATGATGAACTCCAGCGCTTTTGCTGACAGGCTGGGGTCTGCACGAAGGCAATCCATAAATGCCGGCACGTCATCAAACGGCATAGCGGGGTGATGTTTCTTGGCCTTCTTCTGGTCAGGAAGGATAGCTGAAAGGTGGCCTCGCCACCGTGCGGGGTTCTCTCCAGATCGGACGCCCTGCGCTTTCGCAGCATCGAGGATCCGCTCAATCCGGCCGCGAACGCGGCGCGCTGTTTCGCGCTTCTCATTCCAGATTGGCTGAAGCACCTCAAGCACATGCTGGGTCTCGATCGTGTCGAGCGGCATGGAATTGAGTTTGGCCGCATACGCCGCCAGCGTGTTGCGCCATTGTTGCTGGTGCTTTTCGTTTCTGAAATCGGGCAGGATCTGATCGAGAAAGGTTTCGGTGAACTCCCCGAACGTTTGCGCTTGAGGCGCTTCCTCCGGAACATCTTTGAAGAGATCCCTGGGGTCGCGGCGCGGTTTGGCGGCGAGGCGGGCTCTGGCTTCTTCAGCGTGCCGGCGCGCTTCTGCCAGACTTGTGGCGGGGTAGGGGCCGAGACCGAGCTCTGGCCGCTTGCCGTCCCAGCGATAGATGAACAGCCAAGACTTCGCTCCTTTGTCGGTGACCTGAAGCCATAGCCCGCCGCCATCCGCGAGCCGCCCTTTGCCCTTCGCATCCTTTACCTGTTTCGCTGTAAGTCGATTGAGTGTCACAGCCATAAAGCGCCCCCTGAAAATCTATGACCCCGCCAAGAACCCCGCCACTTTAGATGATTTGGGGCGAACCGTCATGGTCTAGGGCGAACAGAAAAGTCCAATAAACAGGGGAGGACGGGCACTTAAACGAACTATGGCGAACAGCGAGAAATGTGGGTCAGGCGGACTCCTCCTCCGCCAGATCTTTTCACGAGCACAGAACTCGCGACATTGCGAACAAA